>Ga0209184_1000243_pt1 | contig 68635 bp, 55 predicted proteins | sample EN8Hudsemesocosm_2_FD_184627 | JGI IMG/M metagenome (GOLD analysis project Ga0209184, IMG submission 184627) | Methane-oxidizing microbial communities from mesocosms in the Hudson Canyon - EN8C Hudson Canyon (SPAdes) (version 2) | ecosystem: Environmental > Aquatic > Marine > Cold seeps | place... | reverse complement strand
TCAGCCTTGTCCATTCCAGTGTTATCAACACCGTCTTCTTCACCACCTGTACAACCTAATTCAATCTCAAGCGTCATACCCATTTTATCCATACGCTCTAGATATTTTGCACAAGTTGCAATATTTTCTTCTAAAGACTCTTCAGATAAATCTAGCATGTGCGAGCTGAATAATGGCTTGCCAGTTTCTGCAAAGTGTTTTTCACCTGCATCTAATAAACCGTCAATCCAAGGTAATAATTTTTTCGCTGCGTGATCAGTATGAAGAATAACTGGAACGCCATAAGCTTCAGCAACGTTATGAACGTGTTTAGCACCAGAAATAGCACCAAGAATTGCGTTACCTTGACCTTCAGTTTTAAGACCTTTACCAGCAACAAATGCAGCACCGCCATTTGAGAACTGAATAATAACAGGTGCTTTTACTTTAGCAGCTGCTTCAATAGCACCATTGATAGAATCTGTATTAATACAGTTTACACCTGGAAGTGCAAAACTATTTGCCTTACAAATTTCAAAAACTTTTTGAACGTCATCACCTGAGATAACACCTGGTTTTACAACATCTAATATTTTTTGTGACATATTTTAAATCTGTTTAAATTGATAAAATTCTGATAGAAAAAATTAAGCAGTTTTAATTTATTAATCAAAACTGCTCTCTAAATCTATTTAAGCTTCTACTGCAGCTAATCTATCAGCCAATAACTCTTCTAAAGTAACTAATGCTTTTTCAAAGCCTTGGATACCTTCAGCTAATTTATCTGTAGCCATACGGTCTTCAGCGTGCATAGCATCAAAAGTAGCTTTATCAACATTGATTTCTGCAATATCCATAGCACCAGATTTAGAAGCATCTAATTTAATAGGTAAGTTACCTTCAGTTGCTTGTAATTCTTCAAGTAGTCCTGGAGAGATTGTTAATAGGTCATTACCTGCTAATTCAGTAATCTCACCCAAGTTACGGAAGCTAGCGCCCATAACTTCAGTTTTGAAACCGAATTTTTTATAATAATTGTAAACAGCAGTTACAGAAACAACACCTGGATCTTCTGCTGGCGCATAAGAATCACGACCAGTATCTTTTTTGTACCAATCTAAAATACGACCAACAAATGGAGAAATCAATGTAATACCATTTTCCGCACATGCAATCGCTTGGTGTAAACCAAAGATTAATGTCAAGTTAGTAGCAATACCTTCTTTTTCTAAAACTGCAGCTGCTTGAATACCTTCCCAAGTTGCAGCAATTTTAATAAGGATTCTTTCTTTTGAAATTCCAGCAGCTTCATACTGAGCTATTAAATCACGACCTTTAGCAACAGTTGCATCTGTGTCATAAGATAAGCGCGCATCAACTTCAGTAGAAACACGACCAGGAATAATATCAAGAATTTTAAGACCAAAAGATACAGCTAAACGGTCAAATGCTAAAGTTACAACGTCTGCAGCAGATGCACTAGCACCTAAAGTTTCTCTTGCACCTTTTAAAGTGTCATCAACAATCCCTTGATACTCAGGCATTTGAGCAGCCATAGTAATAAGAGAAGGGTTTGTAGTTGCATCACGAGGAGTGAATTTTTCAATTGCGTTGATATCACCAGTATCAGCAACAACAACTGTTACCGCTTTAAGTTGATCTAATAAATTAGCCATGTATTAGTACCTCTAAGATAAAATTAAAAATTGATTTGTATATATTGGATTATGGTGGTTTTTAAACATTCATAATCCAATATATACAACATTAGAAATGACAAGAACACACATCCTTATGTGTTTCGTCTAAGAACAAAAGCTAGATTTTGTGTAAAAGATAAAATATTTAATTAACCACGGTTATTTAAATATTTTTCAACTCCAGACACATTTTCTTTTGCCATTTTTTTTGCGTGCACAGCTTGTCTAGCCATATATTTACTAACTCCACTGACTGGAGTTTCTTCTCTATTTGCTAAATACTTAGCAACACCGCTGACGACTAGACTTTCTTCATGTTCAGCATTTAAAGCTTCTTTTTCTTGCAAATATTTTGCAACACCTGACACTCTTACTGAGTCATCATGGTTGTTTAAATATCTTGCTACACCTGTCGCACCAGAAGAATCTCTATATGATTTTACTTCTGGTTCTGAAACAGACACATCAGACGTTTTGTCTTTTTTAAATAAAACAAAACTAAAAACAAATAAAACAATAAGACCAATAATGTAATTCTCTTCCATTATCTTAGCCTTTGTCTTTTAAGTATTTTTCCACTCCAGTTACTGATGCCAATCTAGCAGAAACTTTTTTCTTTGCTACATATTTTGCTACACCACTCACTGGAGAGCTATCACGATCTTCTAAATACTTAGCAACACCACTTGGCGCTTCGCCTGCTTTAGATTCTAAATACTTAGCAACACCACTTACTGAACTATCGCTTGAAGCAACAGCAGCTGCAGCTTGACGACGTGCAGGAGCTCTTTTAGCAGGTGCAGATTTTGGAGCGTTTTTACTGTAAAAAACAAAACCCGCTACTGCTAGTACAGCTAAACCAATAATTAAACTCATTGATGAGTCTTCTGCATCAGCATTTGCAGATGATGTATTTTCTGCAACTTGTTCTTCAGCATATTTTTTTACGAATTCAGTTCTTATAGACTTACCTTCGTTACCTTTTGTATGCTTATAAGATGTATCTTCAAACAAAACTTCTGGTTTAAAGTTTGCTGCAGGGTATGCTGGATCAGCAACACTTACTTCACCTGTAGAAGCTTTTGCACTTGAAGAATCAAGTGAACCAGTATGTTTATAATCAGAATCTGAATATACAACAGTTGGTTTAAAATCTGTTGCAGGATAATCACTATTAGCTTCAGCTACAGAAGCCGATAATAACAATGAAACTAACAACCCATTGGTTAATTTACTTATTTTCACGTCTGGACTCCCCTATTTATCTTTTATTAACTAACTTTATTTTTATTATATAAGCCAGCCTTAGAAAGACTAAGACTGGCTACAACATAGTATATTACAGAACGCTATTAACGACCTTAACTACATTCTCAACAGTAAAGCCAAAGTGCTTCATCACTTCACCGCCTGGTGCAGATTCGCCGAATGTGTCTATTCCTACAACACCACCCTCTAATCCTACATACTTACGCCAGTAGTCACTTACACCTGCTTCAACTGCAACACGTACAACACCTGGTGTTAATACGCTGTCTTTGTATGCTTGATCTTGACGATCAAATACATTAGTTGATGGCATTGAGACTACGCGTACTGGTGTGCCAGCTGCTTGTAGTTCTTTTTGTGCTTCTAGTGCTAAGTTTACTTCTGATCCTGCTGCGATAATAACCGCTTTCGCTTCGCCATCTGCTTCTGAGATAACGTAGGCGCCATTGGCAATCGCTGCAATTTGATCATCTGTACGTGCAATAAAGGGTAGGCCTTGGCGACTTAATACTAAGCTGCTTGGTCCATCTTTACGTTCTACTGCTTTTACCCATGATACAGCTGTTTCTGTTGTATCTGCTGGACGCCATACGTCCATATTTGGGATTAAACGCATCGCTGATGTGTTTTCAACTGGTTGGTGAGTCGGTCCATCTTCACCTTGTCCAATTGTGTCATGTGTTAGTACTGCTACTGTACGGATACCCATAAGAGCGGCCATACGGAAGGCACTTTTCGCATAATCAGAGAACATGTGGAATGTACCACCGTATGGTAATAAACCACCGTGTAGTGCCATGCCGTTCATGATTGCGTACATTCCAAATTCACGTACACCGTATGAAATGTAGTTACCCATTTCTTTTCCGCTTACGTGTTTGAATGCTGCACAACTTGTTAGGTTTGAGCCTGTTAAGTCAGCTGATCCACCTAAAAATTCAGGTAGTGTTGGTGCTAGTGCGCCAATACATTTTTGTGATGATTGACGACTTGCTAGGCTTTCACCGGCTGCATTGGTGTCTGCAATCATTTTCGCTGCATCTGCTTCCCAGCTTGCTGGTAAGTCACCTGCCATACGACGTTTGAATTCAGCTGCTTCTGCTGGGTATTCTTTTTCGTAGGCTGCAAATTTGTCATTCCACGCTGCTTCTGCTGTTGCGCCTTTTGCTTTGGCGTCCCAACCTTCATAGACGTCTGCTGGAATTTCGAAAGGTGCTGCGTCCCATCCTAGTTCTTTACGCGTTAGTGCAACTTCTTCGTCACCTAGTGCTGCGCCGTGACAGTCATGGCTACCGCTTTTATTTGGTGAGCCAAACCCAATCACTGTTTTACAACAGATCAATGATGGTCTGTCTGATTCTTTTTTAGCTAATAGGATTGCTGCATCAATAGCTTCTGGATCGTGTCCATCTACTGAGATTACATGCCAGCCGTATGATTCAAAACGTCTTACAGTGTCGTCTGTGTACCAGCCGTCAATGTGTCCGTCAATTGAGATGTTGTTGTCATCCCAGAATGCGATTAGTCCGCCTAGTCCCCATGTGCCTGCTAGTGAGCATGCTTCATGTGAGATTCCTTCCATTAAACAACCGTCGCCCATGAATACGTATGTATTGTGGTCTACGATTTTATGGCCTGGCTTGTTGAACTGGTCTGCCATTAATTTTTCTGCCATTGCAAAACCAACTGCGTTGGTAATACCTTGACCTAATGGACCTGTTGTTGTTTCGATACCCGGTGCATAACCATATTCTGGATGCCCTGCACATTTTGAGTGCAATTGACGGAAAGATGCTAACTGCTCCATTGGTAGGTCGTAACCTGTCAAATGCAATAGTGAGTAGATCAGCATTGATCCATGACCGTTTGATAAGATGAAACGATCGCGATCTGCCCATTCTGGGCTGGTCGGGTTGTGTTTCATATGGTCGTTCCACAGTACTTCTGCTATATCAGCCATTCCCATTGGTGCGCCTGGGTGACCTGATTTTGCTTTTTGTACTGCATCCATGGTTAAAGCACGGATTGCGTTTGCTAAATGACGACGTGAAGACATGTAGTGCCTCTCCTAAAATATGATTACTGAATTCGTTTTGGCCAATAATTTCGCTTTGTTGTTTTCGTTGCCGATTTCAACTTGGCTTTTTTATTATTGCCTTTTTTTTGAAAAAAGTTAAACGAGTGGCTTGCACCACTCGTTTTTCTTTTTATTCCATGTTGGCGTGTCTAAATCTCATTTCTTCTTCTGGAATACCTTTTTCCCAGATTAGATGTGAGACTACAGCTTCTAGGAAGCATAAGGTAGACAGTTCAAAGACTGTCCCCATTGGCATGCCTTTAACTGTTGCGTATGAGCTATCACTTCCGACTTGAAAAACACCATCTGCCATATCACCTATGGTTGATGAGGATTTTGAACAAATCAGTACGATTTTTGCTCCTACACTTTTCGCTTTGTTGGTAAAGGCTATTAGTTGCTCAGTTTCACCTGAACCTGAGATGATGATTAATAAATCACCTTCTCTGATGCTTGGTGTGACGATTTCGCCTACCATGCTCACATCATAACCACTGTGCATTAGGCGCATGCCTAAAAAGTTACCGACTAGCTTTGATCGCCCAGCACCTGAGATAAAAATCCTCTTGGCGCCGTCAAACATCCCTGTCATCTGTTCTGCATATTCAATACTAGTCGCATCAAGAATTTCTGAAATCTTATTGACGACTAATTTTTGATTTTCTTGCTGCCACATAGTTATTCTGCCTTATGCTGCTTCTACTAATTCACGGATTTCACGTGCTGATTCAGCAGGTGATGGTGCGCCGTAGATAGCTGCGCCAACTACGATGATGTTTGCGCCTGCACGTACTACGTCTTGTACTGTTGATTGGTTGATACCACCAGCAATTGAGATACGTACGTCTAGACCTAAGCCGATGATTTCACCTAAGTCGTTGAATGGTGTTTCGCCTGCCGCTTGTGCGTCAAGACCTGTGTGAATACCAACAACTTGTGCGCCTGCTGCTACTGTTTCAATCGAACAAGCTGATTTGTCTGCTACGTTGATTAAATCAATTTGTGCTTCTGCACCGTGTGCTTTAGCTGCTCTAATTACGCCTTGGCATGTAGCTAAACCAGATACACCTAGTACTGTACAGATATCTGCACCTGCTGCGTAGAATGGTGTTGCTTCGTATTCGCCAGCATCCATTGTTTTTAAATCAACTAAAAGTAATTTTTCTGGAAAACGTGCTCTTAGTTCTGTAACTAGTGCTACGCCGTTATGCTTGATGCATGGTGTACCGATTTCAAAGATGTCAACATATGGCGCTACTTCTTCTGCTAGTGCTACTGTTGCGTCGAAATCTAGTGAGTCTAATGCCATTTGAATTAATGGTGTTGCCATGTTACGTACTCCAATTATTTTTATTACGAATTTGTTACGTATTTCCAAGCACTATAAAAAAGCACTTGTTACGAGGCCGTAACTTTAAATCAATTCAAGGGGAAATGTCAATCCCCCCCACCTAGTGCACACCATCCACCCATTTTTGTAGTTAATACGCAACGCAAGGGGAACATAGCATTCAGCACGCCAAACACGTTATTCCCTTTAATTCTTTACTGTGTTTCTTAATAACAAACACACCACCTTTATTTCAACTAAAAGGCACCAAATAATGCTATCACCTGATTATCTTTAGCTTTATAAAAGCTATTTATTTCCTTTAAATACATCAACTACCTAATACTAGCTCTCATATTAATTAAAACAAACATCCTACATACCTTCACTTAGAATATATATTTCAAATTTCAAGCTATTATTTCGTGTAATTCATATGTTTTTTGCTTTTTAGCAACAAAAAATAACTTCAAGCTCCAGCTCTTAATTCACTATTTTAGAAACCATTAGGCAAAAAAAATGCCGCATAAAGCGACATTTCTTCGAACATTGACTCTAGTTTCACTAGCTATTAACTAGATACTCCCATTAAATACTTCTCTACACCCGTTGCATTTGCAATAGCTTGTTGTTTGACATATTTTTCAACACCGCTTAATTCGACTACTACTTCCTCAAGCACTTTTTCAACTTCTGGTTTTGCTTGCAAATACTTAGCTACACCTGTCACAACAACCTCTTCCTCTACCACTTCTACAACTACTGCTTCTTCTACAGCTACTTCTTCTATTGCATTCGCAGTCTCTTCTGCTTTAGAAGCACTTGCTTGTAAATATTTCTCAACACCAGAAACAGCATTTTCCTTAGCAACATGATCCTGCTCTTCTAAATAAAGCTCCACTCCAGTTGCAACACAAACCTCTTTAATAATGTCTTCCTTGTTTTGCAGGTATTTTTCAACACCTGATTTTCTTGAGTTTTCTGCTAATACCGCTTGTTCTTCTAAATATCTATCAACCTTTGTTTGCCCTGATTCATGTCCAGCAGGAATAAACTCACCCTCTAGGCACTTTTCAACAACGATTGCAGCAGCATCCATTACAGACCTTACTCGAGCCATATAACGTGTAACACCACTTAACTCAGGCTTATTTCTATCTTCAATAGCTTTTTTAGAAACATATTTAGCCACTCCACTAAGTTTAGGAGCATTTTTCTGTATTTCTGCCTGTTGTTTTAAATATTTTTCGACCCCAGTAACAACAACTACAGGCTTAGCAGGGTTGCTTGACTGACTTTTCAAATACTTCGCAACACCACTTATTTCTGGTTTCTTGCTAGCTTCTACAATCTGACCAGCTAAATATTTTGCTACACCAGTGATAACAGGCTTATTTTCTGCTGATTGTTGCTGTTTCTTCAAGTAACGCGCAACAGCACTTAACTCCTGATCAGCCTCACCATCAAATTCACCTAAACTCTCTGCAAGACGCATTTCTCTTTCTGCCACTTTCAATGCCTCTTCTTCAGCCAATACAGCATCTTTAGCCGCTTTTTCTTGTTGCTCTAAATAATTCTCAACAATAATGGCAGCAGATTTTTTCTTTGCAACTAAAGCCTGCTCTAATTGATATTTATCAACACCAGTCACATCAAATCGAACTCGAGTCTCATTTACTCTTTTTGCAATATACTTAGAAACTGTTGTTACTGGTTTAGTTTCTTCAGCCTGTTTTGCCATATATTGCTCAACACTGCTTAATTCAACAACCTTTTTTTCAACAGGAACCTGCTTTCGCAAATATTTATCCACTCCTGTTGATTTAGGCGTATCTTTTGCAGTAAGCAATTGATTAGTAACATACCTATCCACACCACTAACAATAACTTCTTGCTGGTTTCGCACATACTTAGTAACACCAGTAGCACCTGTTGAAGTATTGGTTTCCAAATACTTAGCAACACCAGATTTTTGAGGCCGCCCTTCTAAATACTTCTCTACACCTGAAGGCCCTTCGTATACCTTGACCACTTTTTCTTGTCGTCCTAGATATTTTTCTACACCTGTTGTTACAGGCCTACTTTCAACATATCTAGAAACACCAGTTCGGTCACCGGAAGATGCTTGCACTTGCTGCTGAACTTTTTCAACAGTAGGTTCAGATTGCTTAGAGAAGAACGGCAACGCCGCTAATAAACCATTCATCAAATTATTCCTCACTATTCATTATTCTGGAATCATGATTGATTCTTGTAAATAACACTACCAAGAAGCAATATTATTTACAAGAAACAGTCAGTCCCACTGGACTCTTTAAATAATGCAAGATACCTTGGAAAGGCACCCTGCATTAAACAGAAATGTCTTACAGAACGCTATTAACGACCTTAACTACATTCTCAACAGTAAAGCCAAAGTGTTTCATCACTTCACCGCCTGGTGCAGATTCGCCGAATGTGTCGATTCCTACAACACCACCCTCTAACCCTACATACTTACGCCAGTAGTCACTTACACCTGCTTCAACTGCAACACGTACAACACCTGGTGTTAATACGCTGTCTTTGTATGCTTGATCTTGACGATCAAATACATTAGTTGATGGCATTGAGACTACGCGTACTGGTGTGCCAGCTGCTTGTAGTTCTTTTTGTGCTTCTAGTGCTAAGTTTACTTCTGATCCTGCTGCGATAATAACCGCTTTCGCTTCGCCATCTGCTTCTGAGATAACGTAGGCGCCATTGGCAATCGCTGCAATTTGATCATCTGTACGTGCAATAAAGGGTAGGCCTTGGCGACTTAATACTAAGCTGCTTGGTCCATCTTTACGTTCTACTGCTTTTACCCATGATACAGCTGTTTCTGTTGTATCTGCTGGACGCCATACGTCCATATTTGGGATTAAACGCATCGCTGATGTGTTTTCAACTGGTTGGTGAGTCGGTCCATCTTCACCTTGTCCAATTGTGTCATGTGTTAGTACTGCTACTGTACGGATACCCATAAGAGCGGCCATACGGAAGGCACTTTTCGCATAATCAGAGAACATGTGGAATGTACCACCGTATGGTAATAAACCACCGTGTAGTGCCATGCCGTTCATGATTGCGTACATTCCAAATTCACGTACACCGTATGAAATGTAGTTACCCATTTCTTTTCCGCTTACGTGTTTGAATGCTGCACAACTTGTTAGGTTTGAGCCTGTTAAGTCAGCTGATCCACCTAAAAATTCAGGTAGTGTTGGTGCTAGTGCGCCAATACATTTTTGTGATGATTGACGACTTGCTAGGCTTTCACCGGCTGCATTGGTGTCTGCAATCATTTTCGCTGCATCTGCTTCCCAGCTTGCTGGTAAGTCACCTGCCATACGACGTTTGAATTCAGCTGCTTCTGCTGGGTATTCTTTTTCGTAGGCTGCAAATTTGTCATTCCACGCTGCTTCTGCTGTTGCGCCTTTTGCTTTGGCGTCCCAACCTTCATAGACGTCTGCTGGAATTTCGAAAGGTGCTGCGTCCCATCCTAGTTCTTTACGCGTTAGTGCAACTTCTTCGTCACCTAGTGCTGCGCCGTGACAGTCATGGCTACCGCTTTTATTTGGTGAGCCAAACCCAATCACTGTTTTACAACAGATCAATGATGGTCTGTCTGATTCTTTTTTAGCTAATAGGATTGCTGCATCAATAGCTTCTGGATCGTGTCCATCTACTGAGATTACATGCCAGCCGTATGATTCAAAACGTCTTACAGTGTCGTCTGTGTACCAGCCGTCAATGTGTCCGTCAATTGAGATGTTGTTGTCATCCCAGAATGCGATTAGTCCGCCTAGTCCCCATGTGCCTGCTAGTGAGCATGCTTCATGTGAGATTCCTTCCATTAAACAACCGTCGCCCATGAATACGTATGTATTGTGGTCTACGATTTTATGGCCTGGCTTGTTGAACTGGTCTGCCATTAATTTTTCTGCCATTGCAAAACCAACTGCGTTGGTAATACCTTGACCTAATGGACCTGTTGTTGTTTCGATACCCGGTGCATAACCATATTCTGGATGCCCTGCACATTTTGAGTGCAATTGACGGAAAGATGCTAACTGCTCCATTGGTAGGTCGTAACCTGTCAAATGCAATAGTGAGTAGATCAGCATTGATCCATGACCGTTTGATAAGATGAAACGATCGCGATCTGCCCATTCTGGGCTGGTCGGGTTGTGTTTCATATGGTCGTTCCACAGTACTTCTGCTATATCAGCCATTCCCATTGGTGCGCCTGGGTGACCTGATTTTGCTTTTTGTACTGCATCCATGGTTAAAGCACGGATTGCGTTTGCTAAATGACGACGTGAAGACATGTAGTGCCTCTCCTAAAATATGATTACTGAATTCGTTTTGGCCAATAATTTCGCTTTGTTGTTTTCGTTGCCGATTTCAACTTGGCTTTTTTATTATTGCCTTTTTTTTGAAAAAAGTTAAACGAGTGGCTTGCACCACTCGTTTTTCTTTTTATTCCATGTTGGCGTGTCTAAATCTCATTTCTTCTTCTGGAATACCTTTTTCCCAGATTAGATGTGAGACTACAGCTTCTAGGAAGCATAAGGTAGACAGTTCAAAGACTGTCCCCATTGGCATGCCTTTAACTGTTGCGTATGAGCTATCACTTCCGACTTGAAAAACACCATCTGCCATATCACCTATGGTTGATGAGGATTTTGAACAAATCAGTACGATTTTTGCTCCTACACTTTTCGCTTTGTTGGTAAAGGCTATTAGTTGCTCAGTTTCACCTGAACCTGAGATGATGATTAATAAATCACCTTCTCTGATGCTTGGTGTGACGATTTCGCCTACCATGCTCACATCATAACCACTGTGCATTAGGCGCATGCCTAAAAAGTTACCGACTAGCTTTGATCGCCCAGCACCTGAGATAAAAATCCTCTTGGCGCCGTCAAACATCCCTGTCATCTGTTCTGCATATTCAATACTAGTCGCATCAAGAATTTCTGAAATCTTATTGACGACTAATTTTTGATTTTCTTGCTGCCACATAGTTATTCTGCCTTATGCTGCTTCTACTAATTCACGGATTTCACGTGCTGATTCAGCAGGTGATGGTGCGCCGTAGATAGCTGCGCCAACTACGATGATGTTTGCGCCTGCACGTACTACGTCTTGTACTGTTGATTGGTTGATACCACCAGCAATTGAGATACGTACGTCTAGACCTAAGCCGATGATTTCACCTAAGTCGTTGAATGGTGTTTCGCCTGCCGCTTGTGCGTCAAGACCTGTGTGAATACCAACAACTTGTGCGCCTGCTGCTACTGTTTCAATCGAACAAGCTGATTTGTCTGCTACGTTGATTAAATCAATTTGTGCTTCTGCACCGTGTGCTTTAGCTGCTCTAATTACGCCTTGGCATGTAGCTAAACCAGATACACCTAGTACTGTACAGATATCTGCACCTGCTGCGTAGAATGGTGTTGCTTCGTATTCGCCAGCATCCATTGTTTTTAAATCAACTAAAAGTAATTTTTCTGGAAAACGTGCTCTTAGTTCTGTAACTAGTGCTACGCCGTTATGCTTGATGCATGGTGTACCGATTTCAAAGATGTCAACATATGGCGCTACTTCTTCTGCTAGTGCTACTGTTGCGTCGAAATCTAGTGAGTCTAATGCCATTTGAATTAATGGTGTTGCCATGTTATGTACTCCGATTGTTTATAATTTTTATTGAAAAATCTTTTTTTTCAAGCCGCACTCTAAATCAGAACGTACTTGCATGTCAATTTCCCCATCCTACCAAGCCACACCAAACACTCACTTCCAACTCACATAAAACAAAAATACACCCATATTTTCAAAAGCTTATAAAAAACACCAGCTCACTAACGGCCTCACAAAAAAACTCATTCCACTAGCATTTAACCTTTTTTAAATTAAGGCTTTTTAGCAACATTTTTTTGTTTTTTACCAACAATCTTGGCACATTAAAGTAATTTATGGCATCCTCCAGTTATCCTTTATCACTAAACACATACTCTTTTAATGCAATCATTCACAAATATTCATGCCCTTATCATTGATATGGATGGAGTTCTATGGGAAGGCACTAAAGCCTTACCTGGTCTACAAGATTTTTTTGAATTACTCAAACAACAAAAACTGCCTTTTATTCTCGCTACAAATAATGCCAGCCTCACTCAAGACCAGTATATTAAGAAGCTTAAATTAATGGGAGTTAATGTTTCTGCAAATGAAATTTTGACTTCTAGCATGGCTACAGCACATTATTTATCAGAACAAGTAGATCCAAAAGACAACAGCGTATTAGTTATAGGCGAAGATGGGCTACGTCAGCCACTTACTGATAAAGGCTTTACATTAATTGATACCCCGTTCGATAAACTGGGAAAAGTAGCTGACTTTGTTATTTGTGGCTTAGATAGACAACTTACTTGGGACAAATTAGCAGAGGCCTCTCTACATATCAGCGCTGGGGCAAAGTTTATTGCTAGTAACGCCGATACTACCCTCCCAACCGAACGAGGCCCTGTTTTAGGTAATGGAGCAATTCTTGCCGCCCTTCAGGCCGCCACAAAAATACCACCTACTGTTATTGGTAAACCCGAAGCTATTATGTACCAACAAGCTATTAATATTTTAGGGATACCCGCTGACAAAACCATTGCTATTGGTGATCGCTTAAATACCGATATTCTTGGTGCCGTAAATACAGGCATTCGTAGCATTATGGTTTTAACCGGCATTTCAAATGAAGATGATTTACTATCCATTGATTACAAGCCCACCTGGATTCTACCAGACCTTGCAGCTATCACCGATGCACTACGAGTGGCAAATAATTAGCAAGCCATGTTAATCTGAAACAATTAATAGAGGGAGTACCGTTTATGAAAAAATTTATCAATAGTGTTGACACTTTATTAGAGGAAAGCCTTCAAGGCTTTGCTAAAGCCCATGCAGATATCGTTCAACTTCATACACAACCCACCGTTGTCACTCGCAACTCACCAACCCCAGAAAACAAAGTTGCCCTGATTTCTGGTGGTGGTTCTGGCCACGAACCACTACACACAGGGTTTGTTGGTAAAGGCATGCTTGATGCAGCTTGCCCTGGACAAGTATTTACCTCCCCAACACCCGATCAAATGATGGCAGCTGTTGAATCAGTTGAAAATGGTGGCGGCGCATTATTTATCGTCAAGAATTATGCAGGTGATGTCATGAACTTTGAAATTGCCAGTGAAATGATAGATTGCCCATTTGAAACCGTTTTAGTAGATGACGATGTATCTTTACCAAAATCACATAGCACTGGGCGTAGAGGTGTTGCAGGCACATTAATAGTAGAAAAGATTATTGGAGCAGCAGCAGAAAGTGGAATGAATTTATCTGATTGCAAAACCTTAGGTGACAAGGTTAATCAAATGACTGCATCCATGGGTGTTGCATTAAATTGTTGCACTGTACCTGCCCTAGGGAAACCTACTTTTGAATTAGCTGATGATGAAATAGAAATGGGCGTTGGCATTCATGGTGAACGTGGTCATGACACCCTTAAACTTAAATCTGCAACAGAAATAGTTGAACAAATAGCCCAAGCAATTGATGCTGATTTAAAACCACAAAAAGGCCAAAAAGCTTTATTACATATTAATGGACTAGGTGCGACTCCTCTTATGGAATTGCATTTAATTTATAATTTAGCTGCGCAATACTGGGAAAACAAAGGTATTGAGGTTTGTCGTTCACTTGTGGGTAACTACACCACATCACTTGATATGACGGGCTGTTCAATCACACTGACCCTGCTTGATGAGGAAATGATTAAATTATGGGATGCACCTGTTAATACAGCTAATTTTCGTCAAGGTTGTTAATTAATCAAAATAAAAAAAGGCTAAAAGGAAATAACTTTCTTTTAGCCTTTCAATTTATTACCTCAACGCTTCCACAATCGCACAAATTATCAACTGACTAGTTCTAGCACCCGCATCAATATGCCCAATACTTTTTTCTTCTAAATAAGAGGCCCGGCCTTTTGTTGCTTTCATTTCCTTAGTTGACTCCATACCTTCAATAGCGACCTGACAAATATTGTCCATACTCACACCTTCCAGCATTTTATCTGCAACTGGAATTAAGGTATCAAGCATGGTTTTTTCTCCAGCCTCCGCCTTCCCTCTTTTTTTAACCGCTTCAACACCTGCAAAAAAAACATCTGCAAACTCTTGCTGATTAAATTCTTTTTTTCCTGCCATGGCTTTACTCATACTAATAAAAAGCGTGCCAAATAATGAACCCGACGCGCCCCCCATAGTCGATAACAATGTCATTCCTATTTTCTGAATGGCCTGCGGCCATTCAAGCTGTGCTATATCATCAATTTGATCATTTAACGCTCCAACCCCTCGTTGCAAGTTAGTGACATGGTCGCCATCACCAAGAACCTGATCTAACTCTGTGACTTCTTCTGCATTTTGTTCAATTGTTGTAGTGACCGCTTTAATTAAAGCAGGTAATATTTCAGGTGCTAATGACATATCAGTATCCAATTCAACATTAAAGTATTCTTACTATATCGCATTTTACAATGCACAACACCACTATGCTTATGGTAGTATTCGATGAATGTTTCTGCATCGTTTAAACTCGATTCAGTTCAATAATAACTATAATAAAAAAATGAGGACACTTTTATGGAAATTCTAATCGTTATTGTTCTAGCTTTGCTAATCTTTGTGCTTTGGCCACAAAAAAACATCGAAAATCAAGTTGATACTTCCACCCCAGAGCCTGATCAGGATTTTGACAGAGCCGAACAAGAAACTCTTGCGGCAAGAGATGCTCAATTAGCTCAAGAAGAACGGGAGATTCAGCAAGAAAGAGATAATCGAATTGCTCTAGAACAATTAGCTGAACGTGAAGCAACTATTGCTCAATCAGAACGTGATTTACGTTTTTTACAAGATGACTTAACTGAACAAGCAAACAGACTAAGTGAAGACGAATCAAATATCCAAAACATCAAACAAGACCTTGATAACAAACTTGAGCAAGCGGATCAAGACACACGTGCAAGCAGACAAGCGACAGAAGATTTAGAACACCGCGAATCACAACTTTCTCGCCAAGAGCAACAAATAAAAGAACAACAAGAAGAGCTTGCTTTATTAGCAGAAGATATCGCACAAAAAGAACAACAAGCAAGAGCAACTCAAGACGAATTAGAAAACAAAGCGGAAGAAATTGCTAGGCAAGAACGTGATCTAAACAATAACCAAGAAGAACTTGCATATAGACTTGAACAAGAAAGAATTGAGCTTGAACGTATTGAGCAAGAAAGACTGGCTCAAGAACAAGCTGAACTGGAACGTATCGAACAAGAAAGACTAGCGCAAGAACAAGCTGAACTGGAACGCATCGAGCAAGAAAGACTAGCGCAAGAACAAGCCGAACTGGAACGTATCGAGCAAGAAAGACTAGCGCAAGAACAAGCCGAACTGGAACGCATCGAGCAAGAAAGACTAGCACAAGAACAAGCTGAACTGGAACGCATCGAGCAAGAAAGACTAGCGCAAGAACAAGCTGAACTGGAACGTATCGAGCAAGAAAGACTAGCGCAAGAACAAGCTGAACTGGAACGTATCGAGCAAGAAAGACTAGCGCAAGAACAAGCTGAACTGGAACGTATCGAGCAAGAAAGACTAGCGCAAGAACAAGCTGAACTGGAACGTATCGAGCAAGAAAGACTAGCGCAAGAACAAGCCGAACTGGAACGCATCGAGCAAGAAAAACTAGCGCAAGAACAAGCCGAACTGGAACGCATCGAGCAAGAAAGACTAGCGCAAGAACAAGCCGAACTGGAACGTATCGAGCAAGAAAGACTAGCGCAAGAACAAGCTGAACTGGAACGTATCGAACAAGAAAGACTAGCACAAGAACAAACGGAAATCGAAGCTGCTGAAGAAAATGCAGCTCCCATTACCCAAGAGCAAATAGATATTATTCAATCTACTTGGAAAATGGTTGTCCCTGTTAAAGACCAAACTGCTGAATTATTTTATCGTAAACTCTTTCAAATGGACCCTGAAGTAAAAGCTTTATTTACGGGTGATATGAAAGCTCAAGGGGATAAATTAGTCACCTCAATTAATCTTGTGGTTAATTCTCTTAATAATTTGGAACATGTAGTTCCAGCTCTACAAGAAATGGGCAAACGTCATGTTGGTTACGGCGTACTTGCCGAACATTATGATACTGTTGGTGCATCTTTATTATGGACTTTAGAGCAAGGACTAGGAAACGATTTTACTGAAGAAGCAAAAACCGCCTGGACTATTGCTTATGGACTTATTGCAGCGACAATGATTGATGGTGCTGACTATTAATTAACACCCCCTATGATAAAAAAGATGCGTTTATAAAATTAGACGCATCTTTTTCATTACCTTTAGACCATCCAATATTCAAAGAAACATTTAAGTTTTAATAGCTACATTTAATAGCTCGTCAACCCTGACAAAACAGCTGTTTTAGTTATTCCCCCCAATTCCACGTATAATACTGCTAAGTTTTTCAATTTTATCTATTTTTAATTTCAGATAAACACTTTATTATTCAACAATACATGCAAAATCAAGAATCGTTTAAACCTTGTGATTTAATTATTTATGGTGCGCTAGGAGATTTATCTACTCGCAAACTTATCTCATCTCTATATCGCCTTGAAAAATCCGGACTCATTGAAGAGGGTACTCATATAACTGGGGTGGATTTGCATGCTATAAATAATGAAGAATTTATTCAAGCAGCTCAAAAAAGCTTAGAAAAGTTTTTGCATGAGCCTATTGATGAAACTATCTGGAAGAAGCTTTCAAGTCGATTAGCTTATTTGCAGATTGATTTGACTAAAATGGATCAATATCAACAATTAAAGTCCATCGTTGATAGCGAAAAAAGAGTTTTAATCAATTATTTTTCTGTTGCCCCTTTTCTGTTTAAACATATTTGCCAAGGGCTTAAGCACTCAGGTGTATTAACCGATGAATCAAAAGTGGTTATGGAAAAACCTCTGGGACATGACCTTAAGTCATCACAAGAAATTAATGATGCTTTTGCTGAGGTTTTTAATGAAGACCAAATCTATCGCATAGATCATTACCTTGGAAAAGAAACAGTACTTAACCTCCTTGCCTTACGTTTTGCTAATTCTATTTTCACCAGCAACTGGGACCATAATACGATAGATTCAATACAAATCACGGTTGCTGAAGAAGTTGGAATTGAGGGGCGTTGGGGGTACTTTGACCATACTGGTCAAACACGTGACATGTTACAAAATCACTTATTACAGATTTTGACTTTTATTGCTATGGAACCTCCTGTAAACCTTGAAGCAAAAAGTATTCGTAGAGAAAAAGTAAAAGTTCTGGAGGCTTTACGCCCAATTACGAGCAATAACGTTGCAGAAAAAACTGTACGAGGCCAATATGCCTCAGGTTTTCTAAATGGTGAATCAGTTCCTGGTTATTTAGAAGAAGAAGGCGCAAATACAGATAGCACTACAGAAAGCTTTGTTGCACTCCGTGTTGATATTGATAACTGGCGCTGGGCAGACGTCCCCTTTTATTTGCGTACAGGTAAACGTATGCAAAATAAACGAACAGAAATTGTCATTAATTTTAAACAATTACCGCACAATATTTTTAAAGATAGTTTTCAAGACCTGCCAGCAAATAAATTAATTATTCATTTGCAACAACAAGAAGGTGTTGAGGTACAAATGCTCAACAAAGTACCTTCTATCGACGGCAATATTAAATTACAAAAAACTAAACTCGATTTAAGCTTTTCTGACTCAAATAAAGAAAAACCCCTTTTTGGCGGTTATGAAAGATTAATGCTTGAAGCGATGCGAGGTAATCCTACTTTATTTTTGAGCCGAGAAGAAATTGAACAGGCATGGACTTGGATTGACTCCATCCAAGATGCTTGGAAACATCAAAATGAATCACCAAAACCCTATCCAGCAGGGAGCTGGGGTCCCGTTGCATCAGTTGCATTATTAGCACGTGATGGAAGAGACTGGGAAGAATAAAACATGTAGATAATAATATTTTCTACTCTGTAGGAGGGGCCTATTGGCCGCGATTGGATCAAGAGCAATCGCGGCCAATAGGCCCCTCCTACTTACTAATAGCCATGTAAAGTTAAGCACCTTAAATGCTTAAGCAATAAAATTTTTTAGATATCCAAGAGGAGCCATTATGCACCCCATTGTAGAAAAAGTTACCCAAGACGTTATAGAACGTAGTCATACGTCTCGAACAGCTTATTTAAAGTATATTGACGGTCTGACCAAAAAAGGCCCAAACCGTGGAAAACTTGCTTGTGGCAACTTAGCTCATGGTTTTGCAGCTTGTAGCCCTGGTGAAAAAGCAGATTTAACGGGTGACGTTAAAGCGAATATAGCGATCATTTCTTCTTATAATGATATGTTATCTGCACATGAACCTTATAAAGACGCACCTGATTTAATCAAAGCTGCAGTTGCTAAAGCTGGTGGAGTTGCTCAATTTGCTGGCGGCGTTCCTGCGATGTGTGACGGTATTACTCAAGGCCAACCAGGGATGGAAATGTCCTTATTTAGCCGCGATTTAATTGCCATGACCACAGCAATCGGCATGAGTCACGATATGTTTGATGGCGCTATGTATTTAGGTGTTTGTGACAAAATTGTCCCGGGTTTACTAATCGGTGCATTAAGTTTTGGTCACTTACCTTCTATTTTTGTACCAGCTGGCCCTATGCCAAGTGGTATTACCAACAAAGAGAAAGCACGTGCTCGTCAAGCATACGCAGTAGGTAAAATTGGTCGAGCTGAGTTACTTGAAGCTGAATTAGCATCTTACCACTCAGCAGGTACATGTACTTTCTATGGTACTGCAAACAGCAACCAAATGATGATGGAAATCATGGGCTTGCATCTACCAGGCAGTTCTTTTGTTAATCCATACACACCATTACGCGATGAATTAACCGCGCAAGCGGCTAGACAAGTCTTAAAGTTTACTGCATTAGGAGATGATTACCGCCCTATTGCTCATATGGTTAATGAAAAAGCGATTATCAATGCTGTTGTTGGTTTATTAGCGACAGGTGGTTCCACTAATCACACCATGCATTTAGTTGCGATTGCTAGAGCTTCAGGCATCACTTTAAATTGGGATGATTTTGATAATCTGTCTAAAGCTATTCCACAATTAACTAAAATTTATCCCAATGGCCCTGCTGATGTTAATCATTTTCATGCTGCTGGCGGTATGGGTGTTTTGATTGCGGAATTATTAAAAGCCGGTTTATTGCATGAAGATATATTAACTGTTGCTGACGATAAAGGCATGAACAGTTATACAAATGAGCCAAAACTAAAAGATGACAAATTAACTTGGGAAGCTTGTCCAGCATCTTCTTTAGATAAAGAAGTTATTGCATCAGTAGAAGAACCATTTGCTACAGGTGGTGGTCTGCATGTAATGAAAGGTAACCTAGGCCGTGGAATATCAAAGTTATCCGCAGTTTCTGAAGAGCATCAAATCGTAGAGGCACCAGCCGTTGTATTTGATGACCAAGAAGATTTTCTAGTCGCTTTCCACAATGGCAAACTAGAAAAAGATTTTGTAGCTGTGATTCGTTTTCAAGGCCCAAGGTCTAATGGAATGCCTGAATTACACAAACTAACCCCACCTCTTGGCGTATTACAAGATAAAGGCTTTAAAGTTGCCCTAGTAACTGATGGCCGTATGTCTGGAGCATCAGGTAAAGTACCTTCAGCTATTCACTTATGTCCTGAATGTGAAATGGGTGGCCCTTTAGCTAAAGTTCTTGATGGCGATATTGTTTCATTAAACTTACAATCAGGTGATGTTAATGTCTTAGTTGATGATGCAGAGTTTGATAAACGTGTAGCAATTCCTAACCGCGCCAATAATCATCACTATGGTCAAGGCCGTGAAATGTTTGGTGGTTTTAGACTAGGTGCATCAACTGCTGAAACAGGTGCTTCTAACTTATTCCCTGTTGATTAAACTTATATATTATTTATGTAGCCTTGATGTAGCAAAGCGAAATCAAGGTTCTGCATATATAAATAACCTTGATTCCACTGTCGTTCCATCAAGGCTACAAAACCTTACGTATATAGAGATCCAAAATGACTGCAATTAAAGAAATCATGAATACATCACCTGTAATTCCGGTGATGGTTATTAACAACCTTGAACATGCCGTACCATTAGCTAATGCATTAGTTGAAGGTGGATTAAAAGTACTAGAAATCACACTACGTACCCCTGTTGCTTTAGAAGCAATCAGAAAAATAAAAGCTGAAGTACCTGATGCTATTGTTGGTGCTGGCACAGTTATTAACTTAGAAACATTAAACCAAGTAATTGATGCAGGTGCTGAATTTATCGTAAGCCCAGGCGTAACAGATACTGTTATTGATGCGGCCATTGCATCTGGCGTACCTATTCTTCCTGGTGTAATAACACCCAGTGAAGTAATGAACTTACTTGAAAAAGGTATCACAGAAATGAAGTTTTTCCCAGCTGAAGCTGCTGGTGGAATTCCTATGGTTAAATCTATCGGAGGCCCATTACCTCAAGTAACTTTTTGCCCTACTGGTGGTGTTAGCCCTAAAAATGCAGCGGCTTATTTAGCATTACCAAATGTAGCTTGTGTTGGCGGTTCTTGGATGGCTCCTGCTGACCTAGTTGATGCAGAAGACTGGGATGAGATTAAACGTTTAACGGTTGAAGCTATTAGTATTGCTACAGGGAAATAAATTCACAATTAAAAGAGCCTGTATTTTTCAGGCTCTTTTAATCTTGAGGAAGAGCTGTTTAGATAAATCAACTCTAACTTAATCTGACATTTTTAAGATTTAATCGCAATCAAATCATATACTGAAAGACAAGTACCGACCCAAACCTGACCGTCAGAGAATCGTTTTTTTTCTGGTAACCCCATTCAAAACATTCCTTAATTAAACTGTCGATTAGTTGCTTATAAACCTTGGAGTTACAGTAGTATTTACCTAATACATTTTTAACGCGTATAATTTATACATTGCCAGCTCACACCATGCTTGCACATTGAGATAGATTACGGAATAAGTAAATGGCTACAACACGGTCTATTAGACAATTAAAAATAGGTATTACCCTACGTTATTCTATAGCCCTTGGTCTAATAGCTGTTTTATCCACCTTTGCCTTTTTCTTTTTACATTCGGCTTTAAAAGACTCAAACAGCACCGCCTATATTGTAAATATATCAGGAAAGCAGCGGATGCTTAGTCAACATATTGCTCTTGATGTCCACAGAATTCATGAAAATCTTTTACATCATGAGGGACATGCTCATACACACAACAACCTACCTAGACAACAGTTAATACAAAATACTGAAGAAATGTTGATAGCAAATCAAATACTATCTTCTGGCGAATTATTAAACAAGCAAGCTGTTGCATTGTCACCTGTTATTTATGATATGTATTTTGGTCAAATGAACCTTGCTCAAAGAGTAAAACAATATACCTTCACTGCAAAGAAAGTCCTTGAAATTTCTAGCTATCAGCAAGCACATGAAATTGTAACTCTTATAAACCAACAAGCAGAACCATTACTAAGTGATTTAAATAAAGTTGTGCATCAATATGAAGTTGAAGGTGATCAAAATCTTTCTGATATAAATCAAATGGAAATAATTGTATGGGCTTTAACTCTTTTCATGTTATTGGTTGAAGCTATCTTTATCTTTCAACCCATGGTTCAACACATTACTAAATTATCAGTTGCGGAAGAAAGATCCATCGAAAATTTACAACACCAAGTAGAAATAAGAACCTTATCTTTACAGTTAGCCAATCAAAAATTAGAGAAATTGGCATCTCATGACCCTTTAACTAACTTACGAAACAGACTAAATTTTGAGCAAGATTTAGAAGAAATCATTAAGCAGCATAATAAACATAATGCTCCTTATGCCATACTAATGCTCGATATTGATTGGTTTAAAAAAGTAAATGATAACTATGGTCATGATGTAGGTGATTTAGTCTTAATTGAGATTGCAGGACTTCTAAAGCAATCTGTCCGTCTAGAAGATAATGTTTACCGTATTGGCGGGGAAGAATTTGTTATTTTATTAAACAGAACTTCTTTTGATGATGCAAGAAATAGAGCTGAAGAAATACGAAAATCAGTTGAAAACCATGAGTTTAAAAACAATGGTGCTAAATTTAGGCAGACTGTTAGTGGCGGTTTTTTTCATTCATCATTGAAAGAAACTAATGATTTAAAAACAATTTTAAAAATGGTTGATGAGGCTTTATATGAATCTAAATCAAAAGGCCGAAACAAGGTGACCAATGTACCGTCAGTTTAAGATAGTATGACTAGCATAACATTATTAATTACATTGTTTTTAGTTTCATTATGAATGCCCGTTTATGGCTGGTTTCGAGTCAGTCAATATCTAATACCCTGTGGCCAAAATATTGAAATTGATTGTATTCAATCATTAGTTAGATCTTATTAATACCTAAAAACCCACTATTAAAGCAGGCTTTAGATAAAAACTTTACACTTTTGGTATCAGGTGCTTTTTAAAATGGAACATCATCAAAATCATCTAAAGTAGCAGGTCCATTACTTGGTTGTGCTGCTGGAGCTGGAGCAGGAGCTGCTTGCTGATAATTTTGTTGTGGAGCTTGTTGCCCCATTCCTTGATCGTTTCGTTTACCCACTAAATCTATAACATTTGCATTAAGCTCTAAGCTAGTTCTAGTTGTACCATCATTCGCTTGATACTCACGCTGAGTTAACTCACCTGAAACAAAGACCTGTTGACCTTTTTTCAAATAGTTTTGTAATTGGCCTTCTGCACGTTTTCCCCATAAGGCTACACGCACCCATAATGTTTGCTGCCTATCACCAAAACCAACATTATTTGCTACTGTTACATTTAAAACAGTTTGTCCTGAGGGTGTTGCTCTTACTTCAGCATCACGACCTACAGTTCCAGTAAAACTAAATACATTACTCATTTTCTTTTATTCCTAAATCTTTATAAACTTTATCTTTAGTTACTAGCAGCATCTTTACAAGCGACTAAAACTTCCTCGTAATTTGGCTCATCAGCAACTTCTGCAACTAACTCTGTATACACAACTTTATCATGCGCATCAATAACAACAATTGCTCTTGTCAATAAACCAGCCAAAATGGTATCTACTATTTTAACCCCATAATCTTCAGCAAAACTTGATCTAAATGTAGATAAAGGTAAAACATCTTTTAAGCCTTCAGACTCACAAAAACGACCTTGTGCAAAAGGTAAATCTGCTGAAATAACTAACACTACCGTGTTATCTAAATTATCAGCTTTTTGATTAAATATTCTTGTTGATGCCGCACAAGTTGGAGTATCTAAACTTGGTACGATACTTAATACTTTAATTTTTCCTTTATATGTTGCTAAAGAAACATCTTTTAACTGTCCACTCACTAGTGAAAAATCTGGAGCATCAGAACCAACAGCAGGAAGATCACCTGTTGTATTAAGGGGTTTACCTTGAAATGTAATAGTAGCCATGGTGTTTTCCTTTTTTTATTTTTTTAGCAGTCTTATGTTGAGCTTAAAACCGGTCATTTAGTCATCAAAGCAGAGGTTATACCAATCACAATAAGTTTTTATTAACCTCCTCATCCTAGCCTTCTCCAGCATGAGAAGGAATAATAGAGGAACTTATTGGCATTAGTATTATTTCTTTTTATAATGCTTCATTAATCGTTGACGTTTTTTTACTTGGCGATCAGTCAGCTTATTTTTCTTGTCTTTAAATGGGTTTTCAGGAGATTTAAGAATAATCCTAACTGGCGTTCCTTTCAACTCTAATTGATCTCTAAAGAAATTCATTAAATAACGCTTATATGCATTAGGTAATGCATCTGTTTGTGCACCATGAATAACAACTGTCGGTGGATTTCGTCCACCTTGATGAGCATATTTTAATTTTATACGACGACCACTAACTAGAGGAGGCTGATGTGAAGCTAATGCTTCTTTTAAAATACGCGTCAACACAGGTGTCGACATATCAACCATTGCAGCGTCATATAAATCATGAACCACATCAAATAATTTACCAACGCCACTGCCATGTAAAGCAGATATAGGGTGTTTTTCGGCAAAGTCTAAGAAAGGTAGTTTAACGTCCAACTGCCTTTTAATTAGTTCTTTTTGATCAACACTTATTCCATCCCACTTATTTAAACCAATGATAAGTGCGCGACCAGCTTCTAATACCATGCCTAAAAGGTGAGCATCTTGCTCCGTAATACCTTCACTTGCATCGATTAAATAAATCACTACATTAGCTTTCTCTACTGCTTGTAATGCCTTAATAATACTGAATTTTTCAACAACTAAGGAGACTTTAGCGCGTCTTCGCATCCCTGCTGTATCAATTAGGGTGAATTTTTGCTCATTACGCTCGAAAGGTATATAAATACTATCTCGCGTTGTTCCTGCTTCATCAAAAACAACAACCCTTTCTTCACCTAACAATCTATTGACTAAGGTTGATTTACCAACATTCGGTCGCCCAACAACAGCAATACTGATCCCTTTTTCTTCGTCTTCAATTTCTTCTTCATCAGGCGGAATCAACTCATCTATCTGGGCTAGTAGTTCATTGACACCTCGACCATGCGTGGCGGCAATTTGTACTGGTTCTCCCAATGCAAGTGAATAAAAATCAACAGTTGCAACAGCTGCATTAAGTCCATCAATTTTATTTGTAACTAATACGACAGGTTTATTTAATTTTCTCAATGAATCAGCAATTGCTTCATCAGAGCTATTAAGTCCCTCTCTAGCATCCACTAGAAAGAACACAATATCTGCTTCTTCTAGTGCTACTTGAACTTGTTTTTTAGCAAAACTATCTATGCCTTCTTTGTCATCAGTAATACCACCGGTATCTACAACCAGACAATCTCTTTCGCCTCTTTTTACTCGACCATACTTTCTATCTCTAGTAAGACCAGCATAGTCCGCCACCAATGCATCACGGGTACGCGTTAAATAATTAAATAATGTAGATTTCCCTACATTTGGGCGCCCTACTAGGGCTATAACAGGTAACATTTAACCTAAGAACCTCAATCTAAATAGGTTTAAAAAACCTAATTTTAAAAAATCACTACAATTTGTTGGGCAGAAAACCTACACAACAAAATTTTATTTCATCAAAAAAATTAAAACAAATTTGCTTTTATCGCAGCCAACGTGCCATCTTTTGAGTAAATATAAACAATATTATTAACGACAACAGGCTTTGCATCTATCGCTGAATCTGCTACTTTTATACGCCCTAGTTGTCTACCATCACTATTCGCTAGCCAGTGTACATATCCGTCAAAATCACCGACAACAACATAATCTTCATAAGCAACCGCTGTTGTTAGCACTCTGTTATGTAAATCTTCTTGTTTCCATAGAGAAGCACCATTTCCTTGGTCTAATTGCCATACATGACTATTTGTATCACTTACATAAATATATCGCCAATCATAACTTAGCCCCGAAAATGATGAGACATCTTCATTACGCCAAAGCACGTCACCGTCAATTTCTAAAACGGCGGTTGTACCTCCCTGATAGCTGGAAATAAAAATAACGCCATCCGTTTCAATCGGATCCACATCTAAATCAACTAATCGTTCTATTTCTGATCGTCCACTTGGAATAGCAATACTGGTTTCCCAGCTATTCTTTCCATCACTTATTCTTAAAGCCAATAGTTTTCCATTGGCATATCCTGCAATTATATTATCGCCAACAACTATAGGAGTGCCTGTTCCTCTAATACTTAATGCGGGGACACCTCGTTCAAAAACCCAAAGTTCTGAACCATCTTGCTCACTTAAAGCAATCATTCTGCCATCAGTTGCTCTAATAATAACAATATTATTCGCTATAACAGGGTTAGCTAACACCTCACTAGAAACAGTACTTACCCATTTCTTCTCGCCGGTTTCTATATTAAATGCGACAACTTCTGCATTACTGCTTGCAAAAACAACTACATTATCTCCAGTTCCTGGACCTGCTGAAAATTGGTATTCTGTTTCATTTTCCCAGACTACATCACCAGTATTAACATCTCGAGCTTGTACCAAACCATTTCTATCAGCTACAAAAACTTTTCCATAACTAACCGCTAAATCAAGATTAAGAAACCGTCCACCAGTCCCTACGCCAACATTTTTATCCCATAAAACTTCCAACTCAATTTCAGCTTTATATTCAACTAATTCAGCGGGTGGCTCTATATTATCTTCTCCACCTAAAAAGTAACTGGTAACTCCTGTAACTAATTCACTTGTGGTATCTACAATTGCACATCCATTAAGTGATAGTAGTGCTGAAGTTGTTAAAAGTAATGCTAGATATTTTGTTTTAAATTTTATCATCACTTTATTTTCTTGAAGATAGTGGGGAGAGAGGTTTTATTACTCTTGATTTATTTAAGAGCGATATAGTAAGAAATCATAGAGGCACTGCCATTAAGTTAAGGAAAAAGAGTTTATTTTAAACTCTCCTCACCCAACCCTCTCCAACAGGAGAGGGCTTAAGAACAGCAATTTTAAATCGCTACAACTTCAGTTGAGGTAATATCATCTAGTTTAAACTGTAACAAAGGTGATTTAGCACCTTCTCTTAATGCACTTTCATATGCTGTTCGCGCTTCACCTAAACGATCTAAAGCAACATAAAGATCACCTTTTAATTCATCATAACTAGCAGAAAATCCTTTTGCTGTTACCTGATCTGCTTCTGCAATCAACTTCAAACCTTTTTCGTTTTCATCAGTAGCATATAACAATTTAACAAGCCTTAACCTTGCTATATTTTTTATCTCACTAGAGTTAGCAGTATTCATTTGCTTTTCTAAAATAGACTTAGCTGCTTCAAGATCATTTTCCTGAACTTTAGTTTTAGCTAATAATAAAGCAGAATAACTCGCATAAGCAGAGTCAGCATGTTCTATATCTAGTTTTTTGCTTATGGCAGCAACAGATTCATTATTCTTTTTACTTGAACTAATCTGTAGTTGATCATAAAGTGCAGAGGCTTGGTTTGCTTTGTCTCTATTATGAGTTCCCCAAAAATCCCAGCCAACTATTACAACAACACCAACCACAATACCTACAATAGTTGAGACAGCATTTTCTTTCCACCAGCGTTTTATGGCTGCGACTTGTTCTTCTTCTGTTTCGTATATTTCCACGAGTATTCCCTATTAAATTGATTCTTTAATTAATTTTATAACTTCAGGTTGAGACATATTTTGTTGCTCCTGCCCCGATCTTAAAGGTTTTAAACTAACCTCTCCACGGCTGACCTCATCATCAGCGATGATTAACGCATATTCCGCACCACTTTTATCTGCTTTTTTAAACTGACTTTTAAAGCTACCAGCTCCACAGTTGACTTGTAGTTTAAGGTTGTCAATTTCATCTCTCATTTTTTCAGCTAAGCGCATGCCTTCTTTTTCAGCATCTGCACCCACTAAAATCATATAAACATCAACAGTACGGTTTACAGGCACATCATCTAACTGTTCAATCAATAGCAACAGCCTTTCCATCCCCATAGCAAAGCCAATCGCATGATTCGCTTTTCCACCTAATTGCTCAACTAGACCATCATAACGTCCACCTGCACATATAGTCCCTTGTGATCCTAGATCATCTGTTATCCATTCAAAAACTGTTTTGCCATAATAGTCCAGACCGCGAACCAAGCGACTATTTAACTCATATTTAACACCTAGATCATCTAAGGTTTGAGTTAATGTCTCAAAATGATTGCGACTATCTTCACCCATATAGTCCATTAATTCAGGTGCATTCTGAATTAATTGCTTCATATCTCTATTTTTACTATCCAAGATTCGTAATGGATTAGTTTCTAGCCTACGTAAGCTATCTTCATCTAATAATTCAATATGTTGCTTAAAATACTCAACCAGCTTTTCTCTGTAAACAAGTCGTTCTTCTGTAGTACCCAGCGTATTAAGTTCTAGCCTTACTTTATCTCTGATACCTAATTTTTTCCACATTCTATCTGTGAGTAAAATTAATTCAGCATCAATATCTGGGGCAGCTAAACCATACGTTTCTACACCAAATTGATAAAACTGACGATAGCGCCCTTTTTGGGGTCGCTCATGCCTAAACATTGGGCCGTAATACCAAAGCCTATGAACTTGATTATGTAATAAACCATGCTCCAAACACGCCCTTAAGCACCCTGCTGTTCCCTCTGGCCTTAAAGTAAGTGAGTCATTGTTTCTATCATCAAAAGTGTACATTTCCTTTTCGACAATGTCGGTAACTTCACCTATAGAGCGCTTAAATAGTTCTGTTTTTTCAACAATTGGAAGTCTAATTTCCAAATAACTATAACTTGCTAAAACATCTTTAATAATATTTTCTGCATACTGCCAGCGTGGAGATTGCTCGGGTAAAACATCATGCATTCCACGAATAGCCTGAACAGACTGATTTTTCTTTGCCATTTATAATAATTAATCTATTTATGAGCGAATTTATATCGCTAAGTCTGGCAAGGCTATGGCCTTACTTCCAAGTTATTTTTACTTTACTTAATTCTAAGCTGTCGAGCTTGTTTTGACATTGGGAATAAGCTAAAAATCTTATCCTCATATAATTCTGCCTTTTTCTGATCCCCTAGAGCACGTTCAGTTTGTACGGCATACCATAGTGTCTCAGCATTATGTTTTGCTTGACCTAAATATCGTTCTAAAAATGCCCGTGCTGACATATATTCCTCAGAATGGTAACTTATTTTCTGCATTTCAAGAAGCGCAGGAATATAGTTTTTATTTATTTGCAAAGCGCTCCTAAGATTATATTCAGCTTCTTTTTGTTGTCCCTTTCTTAGTTCACAGAGTGCAATATTAGTATAAGCAAACCACTTTCTATTATTTAGGGGCATTAATAACACTTCATTTAATAATTGAATACCCGCATCATGCTCACCTCTTTCACACAAAAAACGTCCATAATTATTTTTTGTGCTGAAACTAGTTCCATCTAATTCAATAGCTTCTTGATATTGCTCTTTGGCTTCTGGCAACCTACCCATTCTTTCATAAAGAGCACCTAAAGCATTATGAACATTTGCATTATTTGGATCGATTTCTTCTGCAGTTTCAAGGTTTTCTTTTGCAACCGTCAGCATACCCATTTCTAGGTAGCGCGCGCCCATTTTCAAATAAAGTGAAGCCTGTTTCTCATCTGAAAGGTCTTGCTTAGGTCTACTTGAACTAACACATGCACTAACAAAAATGACTATTAAAGCAATAAGTAGGTACTTAATGTTTTTTTTATATTGCATTAGGCTTGCTCATATTTTGTAATTTTAAATGTCTCCGGCTTTTATCTTTAACTTTACCGACTAACTGCCCACATGCTGCATCAATATCCTCGCCCCGAGTCTTACGAATAGTTGTGACTAATCCTGCTTTGTGTAAGATATCTTTAAACCGTGTGATAGCGTCCATTGATGAACATTCGTAATCAGAATTTGGAAAGGGGTTAAATGGTATAAGGTTTAACTTGGATGGTACGTTTTTTAATAACTTGACCAAAGCCCGTGCATCCTGAACGGAATCATTAATTCCTTTTAGCATCACATATTCAAAAGTAATATGTTTTCTAGGCCCTTGATTTGCATATTCGCGACAAGCTTGCATTAATTCATTTAATGGATATTTCTGATTAATAGGCACTAATTCATTACGTAACTCATCATTAGCTGCATGCAATGAAACAGCCATACTGACATCACAAGCTTCATTTAATCTATGCATAGCAGGAACTATACCTGATGTGCTAATCGTTACTCGACGCTTGGATAAGCCAAAGGTAAAATCATCCATCATTAAGTTCATTGCTGCAACGACATTATCAAAATTCAGCAAGGGCTCACCCATGCCCATCATCACAACATTAGTAATTCTTTTTGTATCACCCAAGCGCTTTTGTGCCACATATAACTGCCCAATAATTTCAGCTACTGCCAAGTTTCTGTTAAACCCTTGTTTTGCTGTTGAACAAAAGGTACATGCTAATGCACAACCTATTTGAGAGGAGACACATAAAGTGCCACGCTTTTCTTCTGGGATAAATACACTTTCTATTCTATTGCCTAGTCCCATTTCAACTACCCATTTGGTAGTTCCATCGGATGCAATTTGCTCAATTAATATTTCAGGAGCAATAATTGTGCAGTGCTCATTTAAATAAGCGCGCAAAGACTTACTCAGGTTAGTCATCTGATCAAAATCAGTGACGTCCTCCTGATAAATCCATTTTAATATCTGAGTTGCTCGAAAAGATTTCTCGCCCATCCCGACAAAAAAAGCAGCTAGGCCTTTTCTGTCGAAATTAAGCAGATTAACCTTTTCCGTATTAACGGATTCGGTCACAAAGCTCGTCATTTGAGAAAAAATATGCAATCTCTCTAGCTGCTGATTCAACAGCATCAGAACCGTGAACTGCATTTTCATCAATGCTTTCAGCGAAATCTGCACGGATAGTTCCCGCATCAGCTTCTTTAGGGTTAGTTGCACCCATTAGATCACGATTTTTTAATACTGCACCTTCACCTTCAAGTACTTGTACTACAACAGGACCAGAAGTCATGAAAGAGACTAAGTCATTAAAGAAAGGACGCTCAGAATGTTCTGCGTAAAAACCTTCTGCTTTCTCTTTAGATAGTTGTTGCATTTTTGATGCTACAACGCGTAAACCATTTTTTTCAAAACGAGTAACAATTTCACCGATAACATTTTTAGCAACTGCATCAGGTTTAATAATTGAAAAAGTACGTTCTATTGCCATTTGTTAAAACTCCAAAGTTTTAAATTAAAAATTCTTTATAAAGAAAAAAGAATAAGGACAAAAGCCCTTATTCTATTTTCTCCTCACCCACCCCTCTCCAGCAAGAGAGGGCTTTAAGAGAAAGAACTATTCCTTCACAGGAAAGCTCTTATCTTTTTGAACCTTTCGCCTTGAGCCTTTTACCTGCTCTAAGGCATCCCATCAAATTCTTCACCTTCTTTAATAGGTAACATCAAATCTTCTTTTGATATTCCTAAGGCCAATACGATAGGACTTGCTACATATATAGATGAATAAGTTCCGATACCTACACCAATTAAAAGTGCAATAGCAAAGTTATGAATAATTTCTCCACCTAAAAAGGCTAAAGCAATTAATACGATTGCTGTTGTAATCGAAGTCATCAAGGTTCTGCTTAATGTTTGATTAAGCGAGATGTTCATTATATTTTCAGAACCATCTTGCCTTAAGGTTCTAAAGTTCTCTCTGATTCTGTCATATACTACGATGGTATCGTTTAATGAGTAACCAATCACCGCTAATACAGCGGCTAAAACAGTTAGATCAAACTCCATTTGAAAAAGAGAGAAAACACCTAAAGTAATAATTACATCATGAAATAATGCAGCAACTGAGCCCAAAGAAAACTTATATTCAAAACGCCAAGCAACATAAATCAAAATGCCGAACATTGAATAAAGCATAGCTAATCCGCCATCTTCAGCTAATTCATCACCTACTTGTGGACCAACAAACTCAACACGACGTTTATCAACAGCTTCTGTGGAACTTTTATTTGCAGCATCTAAAACTTTGTCACTTAATTGTGCATTACTCACCCCATCTTGAGGCTTAATACGAATAAGCACATCTTTAGTTGTACCAAAGTTTTGTACTGTTGTATCACCAAATCCAGCTTCTGCCAAATCCTTACGTAGTACATTTAAATCAGCAGATTGTTTATAACCTACTTCTACCAATGTTCCACCGGTAAAATCAATTCCTAGCTTTAATCCGTTTATTGCTAACGAAGCAATTGAAACAATAATTAATACGCTGGAAAGAATTAGCGCTAATTTACGCTTACCTAAAAAATCTATTTCTTGTTTAAACATGTTATTTATTCCAATTAAGCGCTATTAAATTGATAACTTTTCAATATGACGATTGCCATACATCCAGTTAACTAACATTCGAGTTCCCCAAATCGCAGTAAATAAGGAAACCAAAATACCAATTGATAAAGTGATAGCAAAACCTTTAACTGGGCCAGTACCAAATCCAAATAGCACTAAAGCAACTAATAACGTTGTAATGTTCGCATCTAAAATAGTAACAAAGGCTTTTTCATATCCAATAAAAACACTGGACTGAGGTGTGTTACCTATTTTTATTTCTTCTTTGATTCGTTCAAAGATAAGTACGTTAGCATCAACAGCCATACCCACTGTTAATACGATACCTGCAATACCAGGTAAAGTTAAAGTGGCTTGTAATAATGATAAAACAGCAACAATAACAATTAAGTTAAAGCCTAAAGCAACGTTAGCAATTAATCCAAATGCTTTGTAATAAACGGCCATTAGCACTAGAACTAAAACAAAACCAACAACAACAGACATTAATCCTTTATCAATATTGTCCTGACCAAGACTTGGCCCAACTGTACGTTCTTCGACAATATCAACAGGAGCGGCTAATGCTCCAGCTCTTAACAATAAAGCTAGGTTACGAGCATCTTGAGGACTATCTAAGCCCGTTGTTTGAAATCGCTTACTAAAAGTATCTCTAATTGTCGCAACACTAATTACTTTTTCTACTTTTTCTTTGCGTCTTACTTTTTGACCGTTAACTGTTTTTGTTGTCGATTTATATTCAATAAAAACAACAGCCATTGGCTTACCAATGTTTTTCTGGGTCATCTTACCCATTTTTTTAGCACCAATACCGTTTAAGGTAATGAATACTGCGGCAGAACCATTTTGATCTATGCCTGAAGAGGCATCAACAATCTGGTCACCCGTTACGATAACGCGACGCTTAAGTAAAATAGGGTTACCATCTTTCTCATAAAATAAGCGTGTTCCAACAGGAATCCGTCCATTTACAGCTCTTTGTACATCATTTTCCACATCAACTAAACGATATTCTAATGTTGCTGTAGTACCTAAAATCTCTTTTGCACGTGTTGTATCTTGAACACCTGGTAATTGAACAACAATACGGCTATCACCTTGTTGTTGGATAACAGGTTCTGCTACACCAATTTCATTGACACGATTACGCAAAGTCGTCATGTTTTGCGCTAAAGCAAATTTCTTAATTTCTTTTTGCTCATTCTCAGAAATCTTCGCCAATATAACGGTTGGGTCTTCAGTTTCTGTTACTTTAAGCTCTCTAAAGTCTTTAGCTAAAAGCTCTAAACTTGCAAAAGCTGATTTTTCTGTTTTTAACTTTATCTTGATACTGCCATTCTCTTTAGAAACTGACTGATATCTGATTTTAGCCGCTCTAAAACCTGAACGAATATCATTATAATATCTATCTTCGGCTTGTTTAATCGCCGCATCCATATCAACTTGTAAAAGAAAATGCACACCTCCACGTAGGTCTAAACCTAAATACATGGGACTAGCACCAAATGAACGTAACCATTCAGGTGTAGCAGGTGCCAAATTTAAAGCAACAGTAGTATTGTTACCTACTGACTCCCTTAATAAATCAGCTGCTTTTAGTTGTTCATCGGTATCATTAAACCGAGCTAAAATATTTCCATCACTAAATTCAAATGACTTTAGCGTTAAACCAGCACTTTTAAGTCTTTTTTCAATCTCATCAGCTTTAGCTTGCTCTAATTTTGTCGTTGTCGATGAGGACACTTGTACCGACGGATCATTACCAAAAAGATTTGGCAACGCATAAATAATCCCAATAAACAGTGTTACTAGAATTAACAGATTTTTCCAAAAGGGGAAACGATTTTGCATTTTTCTTCCAACAATTAAACATTAGGGGATGAGACTTTCTCTCATTCCCAATGTCATTCTGATAGGCACATAAAACAAGTTTAGATTAACTCGCCCCTGCCATATTCCTAAAATTAAGCTTTAGACTTCTTTGTAACTGTCTTATATGTTCCTTTAGGCATCATATTTGCGATAGCATGTCTTTGAACTTGTAAAAAAGTGTCATCTGCCACTTCAAGCTTTACAAAGTTATCATCAACACTAGCAACTTTACCTAAAACACCACCAGTTGTTACTACTTCCGCACCTTTAGCCAACGCGCCTAACATTTGCTTTTGCTCTTTAGCTCGCTTAGATTGAGGGCGAATAAATAAAAAGTAAAAGAACACTAAAATAGCTAATGGAAATATTAACCCTTCAATACCAGGTTGTTGTGCAGCAGCAGCGGTTTGAGCAGCAGCGTCAGATATAAAAAAACTCATTGTTATCCTCAATTATTATAATTATTTCTTCTGTAAAACCATCAACATAGTGATGATTTTTCCAAAACGGCTTATTATGCCACAGTCGGGACTGTTTTACTTCTCAACTGATAAAAATGCTTAACAAATTCATCAAATTGATTCTCTTCTATTGCATCTCGCATATCTTGCATAAGCTTTAAATAATAATACAAGTTATGGATAGTATTGAGTCGAGGGCCTAGCATTTCTTTACACTTATCTAAATGACGTAAATAAGCGCGAGAATAATTTTGGCAGGTATAGCAAGCACAAGAATCATCTAATGGTCCTGTATCAAACTCATACTGGCTATTTCTGATTTTAACCACGCCCGTAGTGGTAAATAAATGACCATTTCTAGCATTTCGCGTTGGCATCACACAATCAAACATATCTATGCCGCGCCTAACTGCTTCAACCAAATCTTCTGGTGTTCCCACACCCATTAAATACCGTGGTTTATCGACAGGCATTTTAGGAGCAACAACATCTAATGCCGCCATCATTTCTTCTTTAGGCTCACCTACAGAAAGACCACCAATAGCATATCCATCAAACCCTATATCAAGTAAGCCATCAATAGATTCTTGTCTTAAATGCTCATACATACCGCCTTGCACGATACCAAATAAAGCAGCTGGGTTATCGCCATGAGCTTTTTTACTACGTTCAGCCCAACGTAAAGATAAACGCATTGAATCTGCAGCTTCTTGTACTGTTGCGGGATATGGCGTGCATTCATCAAATATCATCACAATATCCGAACCTAAATCTCGCTGCACTTGCATAGACTCTTCAGGCCCCATAAAAATCTTACCGCCATTAATGGGTGATTTAAATGTCACCCCTTCTTCAGTAATCTTTCGCATCGCGCCAAGACTAAATACCTGAAAACCACCAGAATCCGTTAGTATCGGTTTATCCCAATGCATAAAGTCATGCAAGTCACCATGCGTTTTAACTACTTCCATGCCTGGACGTAACATTAAGTGAAAAGTATTTCCCAAAATGATTTGCGCACCAATCCCTGTTAATTCTTCAGGTGTTAGAGACTTTACCGTCCCATAAGTACCCACAGGCATAAAAATTGGGGTTTCAATAGTGCCACGTTCGAACTTTAATTGGCCTCTACGCGCACTACCATCTGTGTTTTTTAGCTTGAATTCCATTGCGAGATTTAAATAAGTTTTTAACCAATAAAAAAGGCCGGAGTAACCGGCCTTTTTTACACTACAAATAAGACATTAAACTTATTTTAACAAACCTTGCAGTAAACCATTCAATTTATGAACGAATGCTGATGGATCATCTAATTGCCCACCTTCACTCAAAATAGCTTGATCAAACAAGATATTAGCGATATCTGCAAAACGATCATCATCTTGCTCATCTTTAATACTAGTAACCAAAGCATGCTCAGGGTTGATTTCAAAAATTGGCTTACTTCCACCCATTCCCATCATATTCATTGATTGGCCTGCTTCTTTCATAATACGCTCCATATTAAGGCTCATATCATTATCACCCGTTACCAAACATGCAGGGGAATCAGTTAAACGATTAGTAATACGTACTTCACTTACTTTATCACCCAATACTTCTTTCATTTGCTTCAGAACAGACTCAAAATCTTTTGTTGTTTCTTCTTTCTCTTTTTTGTCTTCTTCTGTATCTAGCTTATCTAGATCTAACTCGCCTTTAGCCACTGATTGTAATTGCTTACCATCAAATTCAGTTAGATTAGAAATTAACCACTCATCAACACGGTCAGCCATTAAAATAACTTCAATGCCTTTTTTACGGAAGATTTCTAAATGTGGACTATTTTTAGCAGCAGAAAAACTATCTGCAGTCACATAATAAATTTTATCCTGACCTTCTTGCATACGCTCAACATAGTCAGCTAATGCAACATTTTGTTTTTCTGAGTCAGTATGCGTAGAAGAAAAACGTAATAATTTAGCAATGGCATCTTTGTTTTTGCTATCTTCAATCACACCTTCTTTAATAACATTACCAAACTCAGACCAGAATTTTTCATAACCTTCTGCATCTTTAGCCATTGTTTTCAACAAACCAAGCACTTTCTTAACCGCACCTGCTTTAATAGTGCTAATTTGCTTACTTTGTTGCAAGATTTCTCTTGAAACGTTTAATGGTAATGAATCAGCATCAATCACACCGCGAACAAAACGTAAGTATCGTGGCATTAATTGTTCTGCATCATCAGTAATAAAAACTTTACGGATATAAAGTTTTACACCATGTTTTGCATCTCTGTCCCACATATCAAAAGGAGCACGAGCAGGCACATAAAGTAGCAATGTGTATTCGTTAGTGCCTTCTACTTTACTATGCACATGAGTCAGTGGGTCTTGAAAATCATGACCTACATGCTTATAGAATTCATTATATTCTTCATCAGAAACTTCTTCTTTAGAACGTGTCCATAATGCAGACGCACTATTAACGACTTCATCTTCAATTCGTGCTGGAGCTGTTTCCTTACCTTCTTCATCAGTTTCAGCAGGAATTTCCTGATCCATCACGATTGGTAGTGAAATATGATCTGAGAATTTTTTAACAATAGATCGTAATCTAAAGCCATCTAAAAATTCATCTTCACCTTCTTTAAGATGTAATACAATTTCTGTACCGCGTGTCGCTTTTTCAACTGCTTCGATTGTGTAATCACCTTCACCAGCAGATTCCCAACGTACCGCTTCTTGCTCACCCGCTTTACGTGTAGTTAAAGTCACTTTATCAGCAACAATAAAAGCAGAGTAAAAACCAACACCAAACTGACCGATTAATTCGCTATCTTTAGCCTCATCACCTGTCATTTTTTCAAAGAACTGCTTAGTACCAGACTTAGCAATAGTACCAATATGATCTTGAACTTCTTCACGAGTCATACCAATACCCGTATCAGTAATTGTTACTGTACGATCATCTTTATCAAAATCAATGCGAATACCTAAATCACTATTACCTTCATAAAGGCTTTCATTAGATAAAGCTTCAAAACGTAATTTATCAGCAGCATCAGAACCATTCGAGATTAATTCACGTAGAAAAATTTCTTTATTACTATATAAAGAGTGAATCATCAAATGTAGCAGATGCTTTACTTCAGTTTGAAAACCTAAGGTTTCTTTTTTAGCTTCAACAGTCATGGTTTACACATTTCCTATTATTTCAATTTTGATTGAATTAAATTTGGGGGCGTTAATTTTTTTTTCAAGTATTATTTTTTTTTGAGTTAATTGCCTTGGGTGTATGATGACAAATATCGCCTCACTAGCCTATAACTACTCATGCCAAATAAATCAGTTATATCAAAAGTTATTATCAGTGTATTTTTCCTACTAAGCCATTCAACTCATGCATCTGAATTTAAAAGCGGTTTGGTCAAAGGAAAACTACAATCATGCCCTAGTTCACCCAACTGTATTAACAGTGAAGCTCTAACAATTAGCCCAATTAATATATCAAAAATAGAAACGAAACTTGTATGGTCACTTTTACAAAAAGTGATTAAGGGGCAAGCTGGGGACATACAATCTAAATCAACTGATTATTTATCAGCAATATTTATATCTGATATTTTTGGCTTTATTGATGATGTTGAGGCTCGACTTGATTTAGAAGCTAAAGTTATTCATTTACGCTCAGCTTCTAGGTCTGGCTATTATGACTTTGGAGTGAACGCTAGGCGATTAAAATCTATAAAAAAAGCAATGCAACTAGAGCTTTACAAATACCAGAATAATTTAAGTGATTGATAAACTATCACTCTAGATAAAAATAGTTATTCTTATCCATGCTGATAAACCTGACGTTGTAAGAATAGCATTGGGCAATTAAAAGAAGATGACATGAACTCACCTTCAGAATACGAACTTGCCCAAATATCAGAAGCCGCTATTGTGGGATCAATGGAAGAGAACTTTATTTCCCGATTGATTTAAGGAAATTTGATATTCTTTTCAAACGGTTAAAAGCACATTTAACAAAGTTACCGCCGTCGTGTTTGAAGCGTTTTTTAAGTGCCTTTTTCACTTCCCAAGTACCTTTAAAACCTAATGGAAATACCACTAAGTCACCCGCCTTGAAAGTAGTTGATGGACCGCCATCTGCAGGTGTCATTTCACATTCACCTTCCAAAATAAGAGCTGTTTCTGTAGTAACAAATTCCCACTCAAATACAGACACTTCTTTTTCCCATGTTGGCCAGTGACTAGCACCCATTTCTTTTAAAAGGGCTTCACTTGGGTTGCTATCAACTGTAATCTCTTTCATGTTATTCCTAATAGTTTAATTTTATACCCAGAATCAGAATAATTTGGGATGTGTCATATTATATTGTTTATCCTCTTTTGCCTATATTTTAAGGATATTCATATCGATTTAGCGCTAGTAGCAATGGATAGATATCAGCTTTTTTGTATATGCTTTGATAGTAATTAAACCTTAAATATATTAATTCACTTTTAAGTTGAGTCGACTATCTTTTCTTTGGCGCATATAAAGATGATACATTCCCTGTTGATTTAGTTGCCTGATCAGTTGAAACAATTTTAGCATTTCCTCGCTTTTCAACTTGGTCGATCCGAATAATTTCGTGCATTGGAATAAAGGATCTTTTAACTCCTTCAAACTCTGCTCTTAATTTCTCTTCACTAGGGTCAACAACGATTGCACTTTTTTCACCAAAAACAAAACCCTCCACAATTACAAATCCATACATATCCCCTTGATAAATACTTTCAGCGTAGAGCTCATAAACTTCTTCTCTATTGATAAATACGATTTTATAAATATGTTTTTCTGACATAACAACTTACATCCAGTTAAAATAGATTATTACTACAATAGCTATATTGTACCGAGTTTTTACAAGCAAACTTACCACCTATAATTTAATACTATGTCTTATACAATTTATTTATCTGGAGAGATCCATTCCGACTGGCGTGAACAAATCAAACAAGGTATCACTGAAAACCAACTTGATATTGAGGTATTAACCCCTATAACTGACCATGATAGTAGCGACAATGTAGGTGCTAAAATTTTAGGCGAAGAAGCCAGTAATTTTTGGAAAGACCATAAAGCTGCAAAAATTAATGCATTACGCACTAATAGCTACATCAGTCGCTCAGATATTGTTGTTATCAGGTTTGGAGACAAATACAAACAATGGAATGCTGCTTTTGATGCGGGTATCGCTGCTGGTTTAGGAATCCCAACAATTACCATGCATAGCCCTGATCTAACTCACCCGCTTAAAGAAGTTGATGCTGCAGCACTTGCTGTTACAGAAACGCCACAGGAAGTTGTAGAAATTTTAAAATATATCACTCAAGCTTAAAAAGCCATCTATCGGGTTAGTTTTAGCAAAAACTAACCCGAACTAATCTTTTAGCAACATTCTATCTAACTGTTGATTTTCTGATTCTGTACTTTTAAATTCAACACCTTGCTCACATTCATTTATTAATAAAGCTAAAGACTTTGTAACTTGGGAATGCTGATCTTTAAAGCCTATTAAAACATTGCTGATATCACTATCAATCATTTGCAATGCCAAGCTTACGCCTTTATTAAGACCTTTAAATGCTGCTTTTTCTAATGATGGCTGCATTTTTTTACAAATAAAGAACGGTAATAGCCAACTAATTGCAACCAGCAACACGCTATGTACAGCAAAATCCACTCCTAAAAAAGCCTCATCTGTTACAGCACTATCATAATAGCCCTGAAAAACCTGAAAACCTACCAAGCCCATCGCCATTAAGGGTAGTATAACTTCAGCTATCTTAGCCACTCTTAAAACAACTCTTTGTACAACATTGCCAGGATTAATCAACGCTTTACGACAGCTCAATTCTGTTTGTGTCTGGATATGCTTTGTTGCCATGCCCCGACAGCTTAATAAAGCAGCACGTAAAGGTTTATTTGGTAAACCTTGCTGGTCTGTAGTTAAGACCAATTCATCAACATAATCATTAAATCTACTTTGCGCCCAATCATCCCATAGAGATATTTTGTCTTGGTCTGCTACATTAGCTTTTTTAGCATAGATAACTGACAACTGTTGCACAGGCCACTCAAACCCTTGCAGTAATTGCGCTTTAGTATTTATCCACCTTGCTTCTTTTTCTTTATCTAGCACTGAAAAATTCTGTTGCTGACCTAATACTTGAGAGCACTGTTGCAACTTCTGTTTACTAGCATTCTTTCGTAATGTTAAATTGCGATTTTCAAGCTGCTCTATTGTATTTGTTGTTGCTAAAGATGAAATACTTGCTTGTAATTGATCTAGCTCGTCATCTTCTAATGCAGAGTCAGCATGACATATTGTTTTATACACAATAGGCTTATCAAACCCTGCTTTAGCTAATTGCAGCTTAAAGTCTTCATATTGCGAGGTTTCCCCTCTATCCCATTGATTCATTACAAACAGCCAAGCATGATTAGCACCTTCAGCTTGTAATAATTGCCATGCTTTATTATCACGATATCGTTCTGGGCTTACTACATAAATAAGCACATCAATATAAGGCAACCATTGCATCACAATGTCTTTATTTTTTTCTTCTGTACTATCAAAGTCAGGCATATCAATCCAAATCACCTGCTCATTTGATGAATCATTATGCTGTGCGACTTGTATATGCTGTAACGGAAAAGTTTGATCTAATTGCTGCAAGGAAAAAGCTTGATGATGATATAAGGTCACTTCCCTTGATGTTGGTCTTTCAACTCCGGTACGCGCAATTGATTGACCTGCTAACTTATTCAACAAAGAACTTTTACCAACTCCTGTCCCTCCCATAAAAGCGACAATCAAACGTCTTTCATTATTACTGACAAACAATTCATTGGCCGAATTTTCTGGCTCATCTGTTAGTAATTGCGCTTGCCTTGGTTCAATCCAGCCATCTTTAACAGATTGCTCAGCCCAGCCAGCAATTTTTGCAAGTAGATTAGAGTAATCGTATGCCATGTTTTTTCTCATTACGTTGCTGTTCTGCTTTTTTTAATAACTCAGGTGAAATATTAAATCGACTCTTATCAGAAATCTGCTCGGGCAATTCATATAATGATTGCTTAAGACTTGCGACAAACAAATCATTTTTAACAGTCTCCAGTTGAAGTTGTTTTAACTCAGCCTCAACCGTCCCCATATAACTACCTACGGCACTCTCTGCTAACAAAGACGTCATTGATAACATAGCCGGGGTAATGACCAAATCATGAACCCCAATCCCTCCCGTTGTAATCATTAAAGCCATTGCTGCTGCATCTGTACTAAGTCTTGTTGCTCTTAAACTATTTAAAACGACAGGTTGTTCTGATAATTTGTTATAAAGTCGATTTGCAGTAGCATCAACATCTTGCTGAAAGGATATACAATAATTATCGACACTCTGCTGATACTCATTCAATATCAACTCTTTTTTCTGCCTTAAAATACAATAGTTATCTTTCCACCATTTATGTTGCTTGGTATCAGAATCAATTTTTTCTAATAATTGGTCAGCTAATGAAATAACTAAATGCTCTCCAATCTGATTTAATAAATCTTGCTCCTGACTTTTTGGTACCGTTAACTCTTTACCTAATTGCACCATTTTTCTAACTGGCCAGGTTAAGGCTCGCCTAGTCTTGGTCAAAACTCGAGAAATACCAGGAACTTCTAGTAAATTAAGCAATTCAATAAGGGCATTCTGAAAAGTATCGTAGTAATGAGGATGATTCAAGTAATCCCTCTGATAATCTTCTACAGCTTGTTCAACCTGCTTATCGACTAATTGTTCCCATAATTTTAACGCCTCATGTTCTGCTACTATTGGCTCTAACCAACTATGCCAATATTTATTTAATACATCTTGCTGATATTCAAAATGTTTTTTCTTGGAAACTGCTTTCTGCAATTGAAAAATTCGTTTAATTTCTGAATCAGGCCAAACGGGTGCTGCTGTTTGTTTTTGAAAATGCAAAGGAATAACATGAGGGAATTTATCTTGTCTAGCTTGTAACCACTTCTGTTGTAATGAGTTAATAATTAACTCTTCCGTTCCCTCAGTTAATTTATTAACGCAAATTAAAGTTGTCTGATGAAATGATTCAATCGTTGACATCATTTCCCATACCGACTGATCAGCATATTTCTCTTTACTGACAACTAATATAACTATATCGGCTAAAGCAATAGTTCTAATCACCCCTTCCCTATAGTCTTCAGAATCTATCGAATCAAAATCAGGTGTATCCCAGAACACACAAGGAGGTAAAAAATCACTTTCGATTTCTGCTTCAGATAAAGAATAGCAATCATGCCGCTCTGAACTCAATTCGGATAACTTTAATTGTTGAAACCGTCCAAAATAATTTTGTAAATCAAAACATTTTTGCAAACTGACTTGGTGACAAAACCCTTGAGGATGGACTGTATATCCAGCTAACGGACTCACACCAGCGAGTTTGCTATTTAGAACAAGGTTTGCAACTGAACTTTTCCCTGCTTGAGTAGGACCAATAATTGCAATCTGCAAAGGTGTTTCAGGAGAAGACTCAAGCAACACACCCTTTCTAATAAAGGCCTCTGTAAAAATTAACTGTTCAAGACGCTGCTGAAACAAAGTAATCTGAGGATCATTTTCTTTTAAGTTAGCAATAATTGCCTGATAGCGCAGATTTAATAATTGGATAAATTCCAGCATAAGAGTGAGCTTGGGTTTATAATAACCGAGTATTTTACTTTGTTTAAATGCTTGTTGGAAAAGAATCTATGAAATATTCAAGATTCTTTTACAAATATCATTTTAATAACCTGAAACTAATAAAATTAAAATCATCAGGTTATTTTATTTTTAAGAATAAGTATCTATTAACATACTTATTCCTGCACTATTGAGGTTTAAATTATATGAGGATTTTATCAACTGCTTTTGTTTTTGCCATTTGCATATCTCTTACGGGTTGTACAAGCGGCAATCAAATCAACGCGCGAAGCTTGAAAACAGCTAATCGTTCTGTCGGTAGAATTAAAGATCGCCTACCAACTGAATTACGTATTGAGTTTGAAGTATCTTACTGGACTTTACGTGACTCAATTAGAGATAAGAATGAATTTCTAGATACTGTTGATGGAAAAACGCCTGAAGAAATTATTGTATTAGGTAAGGAAGTCTTTCAACAACGTAAAAATGCTGGCTTTGAAAGCTATGTTCAATATAACAACTGGGATCAAATGATTACTCGTTTTACCCAAGAACGAATTAATCAAAACAGAAGCTCAAAAACAACTCGCCCACCACAAAATGGTAGCGTTTTATATCAACTATAAGATAATAAAAACCTAGCAACATATAATATATGTTGCTAGGGTCTATTTTACCTTTACACACACCCTGCACTTCCCCGCCCAACAACTCATTTAATCAGCACCCATATCTGCTTAAACATCCCTTTTCAGTTGCTTTACATCCACCGGCAAAGCACTGACTATAAAGAAACTGTATAAAAGCGTCAGGTAAACCTTCAATCGTACAATATGGTGTTTTTCCTTCCAGAGAGGAAGAGGACTGTTCTTAAGTAAGGTAGAGCGAAGCAAAGACAGAAGACGTCTTTATCTTTTTATACTAAACAAAGAAATGGATTTAGGTTTCTCCTCACCCACTCCAACATAGGAATGGGTGAGGAGAAAAGGTTCTATATTCTTCAATATTTAACTAAATTTATCCTACTCAGTAAAGTTTACAACTATTTCAGCATTATCTTGAAGACTATTAAGTGCCGCTCCAAAATCTGCTTGCCCAAATGCTTTAGCTAAATTGGACTCTGCCAATTCTTTCTTAGCTTTATCACTTGCCGTCATTTTACCTTCAGTAACAGAAAGTAAGCTAATAACAGTTTGAGCCCCTGCAGCATCATTTACTAAAACAACAACAGGTTTACCATCAACAGGCTTTGCAGCCTTAAAAACAGCCTGGCTTACTTGCCATGGCACATCACCATTAGAACGACTTAATGCTAATAATTTTTCTACCTTAAGATCATATTTTTTAGCAACATCAACTAAAGCCTGACCACCATCTACAGCAGCCTTAATTTCTATAGCTTTATCTGCAGCTACTTTTCTTGCTTTATCACTTAAAAGCTTTGCCACAATAACTGGCTTAATACTTTCTAGAGCTCTAACTTCAGCAGGTTTATGCTCAATCATTCTTAAAACAATTAATTTATCATCACCTAACTCAATAACAGAACTATTTTCACCCTTTAAAACATCTTCTGAAAATGCTGCGTCTATTACTGATTTCTGAGAGTTTACTTTCTGAGCATCAATAGCAACTACTCTTGAAAATAATTCTGTTTTAACCGTTTTTATACCTAAAGCATCAGAAACTGCTTGTAAACTATCTGGGTTTTCATAGCTAAGTTCAGTTAAAGTTTCACCTGACTCATAAAAAGCAGTTTCAGCCTCAGCCCTTTGAAAAGCAGTTGTCAGTTCAGCTTTAACCTTATCAAAAGATTTTACTTCGCCTGCAACTAACTCAGTTACTTTAATTAAGTGATACCCAAATGCTGATTTTATTGGCTCTGAAACTTGATTTAATTGAAGAGACATTGCCGCGTCTTCAAAATCTTTTTCCATAACCCCAACATTAAAAAGCCCTAGGTCACCACCTTTTGAAGCAGATAACTTATCATCTGAAACTTCAGTAGCTAAAACAGCAAAATCTTTACCTACCAATTCAGCTTTTGCTTTTAAAGCACGCTCAAGCTGATCATTATCACTACCACTATCTTTGGTAAAAGAGAACAGAATATGACTGATCTTTCTACGCTCTTTCGTTGTATATAAATCTTTTTGCTCTTCATAGTAAGTAGCTAATTGCTCTGCTGATGGCTCAACATTTTTTGCTAAATCATCTAATGCTAGCTCTACGTATTCAATAGCAACTTGCTCAACAGTTAAAAAAGAATTTTGATTTTGCTGATAATACTCATCAATCTCTTCTACTGTCGGCTGTTCAGTTATTTCCTCTAAAGCAACAGCAAGAATCTCTACATCACGCTTCTGGTTTTGTATTTTAAAGAAATTATCTATATCTTTCTCTGTCGCAAAACCACTTTCAACAACACTTCGTTGGAATTGTTCCATCACAAGTGCTTTTTTAATTTTACCTACAAACTCACTTGGTGCCATTCTTTGAGTTGCAAGCATTGCTTTGTACTGCTTATTATCAAACTTTCCATCAGTCTGAAAATACTCCAAACCTTTAATGAAATCTCTAGCAGCTTGATCAGTTACTACTAAACCCTCATTTTCTACGTACTGTAATAAGACTTCATCTTTGATCATTTTATCTAGTGCTTGTGCTTTTACAGCTTTTTCATCAAAGTTTGCACCTTGTATGTTTTGACTAAACTGCGAATAAGCTCTATTTATATCTTGCTGATAGAATTCTTTATCACCTACTACTACTATAGCGTCCTCACTAGCACCACCTACATAATTTTGAATACCCCACAAAGCAAACGGCACACAAATTAATAGTAAAATGACCCAGGCAAAAACACCTTGTGATTTTTCTCTAATCTTTAACAGCATAGATAAATCCTTAAAACAAATTTGAAATAATTAATTAAAAAAGCAGGCAGAAGACCTAAGACAAGGCTAACAATAACACTAGAAGCCAGTCTGATAAAAACATTTTTTAAGCAAAAAAAAAGCCCTAAACCAAAAGGTTCAGGGCTTTTATATTTGGCGGAGCGGACGGGACTCGAACCCGCGACCCCCGGCGTGACAGGCCGGTATTCTAACCAACTGAACTACCGCTCCAAAGTCTGGTGGGTGCTGAGGGGATCGAACCCCCGACCCTCGCCTTGTAAGGGCGATGCTCTCCCAGCTGAGCTAAGCACCCGACTAAAGAAATCTAGTTTACAGCATCTTTTAAAGTTTTACCAGCTTTAAATGCAGGTATTTTTGCAGCTTTAATTGTTATCTCTGCTCCAGTTTGTGGATTACGACCTTTACGCTCAGCTCTTTCTTTTACAGAAAAAGTTCCAAAGCCAACTAAAGCAACAGGATCACCATTAGTTAATGCTTCTGTTACTGCACCTAAAAAGCCGTCTAAAGCACGACCAGCATCTGCTTTTGTTAACTCTGATTTATCAGCAATTGCGTCAATAAGTTCCGATTTATTCATTATTCCCCCTTAGGAAGTAAAGTGATGATATGTTTAATACACTCCGTGCGTGTAACCACAATGACGAAGCAAAAATAAAAATTAGTTACTCTTTTAAGCTTAGCCTGTATAGAAAATAAAACAAGCCTGTAAAACAGCGTTATTTATATCAACTGCAACAAGTAAGTGTCAAGCTAAAACGGCTAGACACCCCGATATTTATCGGTTTTTTTGTTACACATCAATTAAAACCATTCAAATAAACACTAATGAGCAATTATCTTATTCTCTTTAGTTTTTTTAATTTTTTTTGAATCTACTGCTTTCTTCTCTTCTTCCTTATTTGGTGTAGGCATGTACTGTAGTGCATGCTCTAACACTTCATCAATCCAATGCACAGGTTTGATATCTAAGTTTTGTTTAATGTTTTCAGGAATTTCAGCCAAATCCTTTTCATTTTGAGAAGGGATTAATACAGTTGTAATGCCCCCTCTATGTGCCGCCAACAACTTTTCTTTAAGCCCGCCTATCGGTAAGACCTCACCTCTTAAAGTTATTTCTCCTGTCATTGCAACATTTGCTCGTACTGGAATTTTTGTTAATGCAGAGATAATTGCTGTACACATCCCTACACCAGCACTTGGCCCGTCTTTTGGTGTTGCTCCTTCCGGCACATGAATATGAATATCATTCTTGCTAAACATATCATTATCAATGCCTAGCACTTGGGCTCGGCTTCTTACTACTGTGACAGCAGCCTCTATCGACTCCCTCATCACATCACCTAACTTACCAGTAGCTGACTGCTTTCCTTTTCCGGGCATCACTGCCGTTTCGATTGTAAGCAACTCCCCACCAACCTCAGTCCAAGCCAAACCTGTAACTTGACCTATTTGGTCTTGCTCTTCTGCTAAACCATAACTAAAACGCTTAACACCTAAATACTCTTCTAAATTATCTTCAGATACAGAGACTTTTGTTTTACGTGGTTTTAACAACAGACCTTTAACTACTTTGCGACAGATTTTTGAAATCTCACGCTCTAATCCACGAACACCAGCTTCTCGAGTATAAAACCTAATGATATTTTTTATTGCTGACTCTTTAATTTCAATTTCAGAAACTTTTAAACCATTATTTTCCAGTTGTTTAGTAAGCAAAAACCGAGATGCTATATTGATTTTTTCATCTTCTGTATAGCCTGGCAGCCTAATAACTTCCATTCTATCTAGCAAAGCCGAAGGAATGTTCATGGTATTTGCAGTTGCCACAAACATAACATCTGACAAATCAAAATCCACTTCTAAATAATGATCAGCAAAAGTATGATTTTGCTCTGGATCCAAAACCTCTAACAATGCTGATGCAGGATCTCCGCGAAAGTCAGCAGCCATTTTGTCAATTTCATCTAATAAAAACATAGGGTTTCTAGTTTTTATTTTAGATAGGTTTTGTAATATTTTTCCTGGCATAGAACCAATATAGGTACGTCTATGCCCTCTAATTTCAGCCTCGTCTCTTACACCACCTAGAGCCATCCGCACATACTTACGATTAGTTGCTCTTGCAATAGACTGACCTAATGAAGTTTTACCAACACCTGGAGGCCCAACCAAACATAAAATCGGGCCTTTTAGCTTTTTAACACGCTGAGTAACCGCTAAATATTCAAGAATTCTTTCTTTAACTTTTTCTAAGCCGTAGTGCTCAGCCTCTAATACTTCTTCTGCAACTTTTAAATCATGGCGAACCTTAGTTTTCTTTTTCCATGGCACGCCTATCATCCAGTCAATATAATTTCTTACCACTGTCGCTTCTGCAGACATGGGAGACATCATTTTCAACTTATTTAATTCAGCATCCGCCTTTACTTTGGCATCTTTTGACATGCCCGCTGCATTTATTTTCTTTTCCAACTCTTCAATTTCATTAGTGGCATCATCCATATCCCCCAATTCTTTTTGAATCGCTTTCATCTGTTCGTTCAGATAATATTCTCTTTGATTCTTTTCCATTTGTTTTTTTACACGACCTCGAATGCGCTTTTCCATTTCAAGCAAGTCATTCTCACCTTCCATCAAGGTCATTAAGCTTTCTAGGCGCTGAACAATATCATCCATTTCAAGCATTCGCTGCTTTTCATCAATCTTTAATGTCATATGCGCAGCTATGGTATCTGCCAAACGACTTAAATCTTCAATCCCAGCTAATGAGTTTAAAACCTCAGGTGGAATTTTATTATTGAGCTTTACATATTGATCAAAAGAACTAATCGCAGTACGCTGCAAAACCTCTTGCTCTTGATCTGATATTTCTATGCCATCGACAATATCTTCAACAACTGCGCCGAAATACCCATCCACTTCTTTATACTTAGTAACCTTACAACGCTTTTCACCTTCAACTAAGATTTTAACCGTTCCATCAGGTAATTTTAATAATTGTAAAATATTAGCCAAAGTACCTGCACGGTATAAGCTATCAAACTCTGGATCATCAATATCAGCTTCTTTCTGCGCTACTAATAACAATTGCTTATCGTCTTTCATAGCTGCTTCTATTGCATCTATGGATTTCTCTCTACCCACAAAAAGTGGAATAACCATATGAGGGTAAACCACCACATCTCTTAGAGGTAAAACGGGAGTTAATTCGTCTATATTGCTTAAATCTGTCAGCTCTTCCATCAAAGGAACCTTTTTTTATCGTACTGTAATTGAAATATATGGGGGAGGAATTTTAAATATCAAGAGAGAGCATATGTAAATGCATAAAACGACCAGCACCTTGCCACTTTTGTTCAGGCAAAAAAAAGGGAGCCTTATATTAAAGACTCCCTTTTTTACTATAAATTAAAGCTTATGCTTTTTTTTGCTCGCTGTCCTCATAGACCAAAATTGGCTCTGAAGTACCTAAAATTGCACCTTCATCAACAACAACTTTGCTAATATTTTCTGTAGAAGGAATTTCATACATGGTATCAAGCAGAACATTTTCCACAATTGTTCTCAACCCTCTAGCACCTGTTTTTCTTTCCATCGATTTACGTGCAATTGCTAGTAAGGACTCTTCTCTGAACTCTAATTCAGCACCTTCCATATCAAACAAATGCTGATATTGTTTAATCAATGCATTCTTAGGTTTAGTTAAAATTTCAACTAAAGCCTCTTCATCCAACTCTTCCAATGTTGCAACAACAGGCAATCGACCAACAAACTCAGGAATCAAACCATATCGAATTAAATCCTCAGCTTCAATTTGAGAAAAAAGCTCACCTACATTTTTAGCTTCATCTTTAGTTTTAACTTCGGCTGAAAAACCAATACCGCCTTTTTCAGTTCGATCCTTAATAACTTTATCTAAGCCAGCAAATGCTCCACCTACTATAAATAGAATATTAGCTGTATTTACTTGTAAAAATTCTTGCTGAGGATGCTTTCTTCCACCCTGAGGAGGAATAGATGCAACCGTACCTTCAATTAATTTCAATAAAGCTTGCTGGACACCTTCACCCGATACATCTCGAGTTATTGATGGATTTTCAGATTTTCGAGTAATTTTATCGATTTCATCGATATAAACAATGCCAGTTTCTGCTTTTTCAACATCATAGTCACATTTTTGTAGAATTTTCTGGATGATATTTTCAACATCCTCACCCACATAACCTGCTTCTGTTAATGTTGTAGCGTCTGCAATCGTAAAAGGAACATCTAACAATCGCGCCAATGTTTCAGCTAATAACGTTTTACCTGATCCAGTAGGACCAATTAACAAAATATTAGACTTAGCTAATTCAATCTCACCTTTTTTATTGTTACTTCTTAAGCGCTTATAGTGATTATAAACTGCTACAGATAACATTTTTTTTGCGCTTTCTTGACCAATGACATAACTATCAAGTTCAGATTTGATCTCTTTTGGTTTTGGAAGCTTTCCATCACCAACTTCTGTATCGCCTTCTAACTCTTCTTTGATAATATCATTACATAGCTCGACACACTCATCACAAACATAAACTGATGGACCAGCTATTAACTTTCTTACTTCATCCTGGCTTTTTCCACAAAATGAACAATACAGTAACTTTTCATCATCCTTACTGCCTTTATTGTCTTTACTCATAAATCAAGCCCTCACACCATAGAACCAAAACTAAAGAATACCTCGAAAATCAAAAAACCGTAACTATTACTTACTTTCTTCAGATACTCGATTTGTTAAAACCTTATCAACCAAACCATAATCAACAGAATCTTGCGCACTTAAGAAATTATCTCTATCTGTATCTTTCTGAATGGTTTCAACATCTTGCCCTGTATGATGGGATAAAATATTATTCAGTTTTTCTCTGATTAAAAGAATTTCTTTCGCATGAATATCAATATCCGATGCCTGCCCTTGAAACCCGCCCAATGGCTGATGAATCATTACCCTTGAATGAGGCAAACAAAATCGCTTACCCTTTGCTCCTGCAGTTAATAACAAAGACCCCATACTTGCAGCTTGCCCAATACACATAGTACTAACATCTGCTTTAATAAATTGCATAGTGTCATAAATTGCCATACCAGCAGTTACTGATCCACCTGGAGAATTAATATACAAATGGATATCTTTATCAGGGTTCTCAGATTCAAGAAATAATAGCTGAGCAACCACAAGGTTAGCCATATAATCCTCTACCTGACCCACCAAAAAGATAACACGCTCTTTTAATAGTCTAGAATATATATCAAATGAACGCTCACCTCTGGCAGTTTGCTCAATAACCATTGGCACTAAGCCGCCAGCAGCCTGAGGAGTAATAATTGATGAGTTTAAGTCATTATATTGATTCATGTTTAACCTTGTGAATTTCTCTTTATTATTGCTGTTGTTGCTGTTTTTCCATAACATCTTCAAAACTAACTGTTTCTTCAGAAACCTTAGCTTGTCCAACAACCCAATCAACAGTTTGATCTTCTAAAACCATTTGCTTAACTTCATTTAAGCGTGTTTCATCAGCGTAATACCACTCAAGAACATCTTCTGGTCTTTCGTAGCTACTTGCCATATCATTAATTGTTGATTTTACCTTAGCTTCATCAACCTTAATATCATTTGCCTTAATGATTTCACCTAAAATCAAACCTAATGCAACTCTGCGTCTTGCCTGACCTTCAAACATGTCTGTAGGTAAGTCAAGATCTTCAAGGTTCATTCCTTGTTTCTTAACATTAGCCTCATAAGGCTTCATTACATTTTTAACTTCTTCATCAATCAATACCTTAGGGATTGTTATCTGTAATTTTTCATACAGTTCATCCATTACAGCATTTTTCAACTTACCTTTTAAGCCTAGAGCCAATTCTCTTTCCATATTAGCTTTAACATCGGCATTGAATGAATCTAATGACCCATCTTCAACACCATAGGCTTTGATAAACTCTTCATCAATCTCTGGTAACGAAGCTTCTTCAATTTTAGATAACTCAACTTCAAATGTAGCAACCTTACCCGCTAATTTTTCATTGCCATAATCTTCAGGAAAAGTTACGTCAAATGTTTTATTGGCGCCAGCTTCAAGACCAATTAATTCATCTTCAAAACCAGGGATCATCTTTCCATCCCCAATTTCAACAGCATAATCTTCTACTTTACCATCTGTAAAGTTTTCGTCTTCACACATACCAGAAAAGCTAACAGTAACTTGATCACCCTTTACAGAAGCTCTCTCCGCTACAGCCCAAGCTTTCTTTTGCTCTCTTAGCTTTGCAACCATAGCATCTTGATCAGCTTGCTCAACGGTTGCAACAGGGCGTTTGACTTCTAAACCCGAAATGCCATCTAATGAAATCTCAGGATAAACTTCAAATTCCGCTGTGTACTCAAAGCCTTCTTCTTTATTAGAAGAATCAATATGAGGATAACCTGCAGGGTTTATCTCTTCTTTTTGTAATGCTTCGACATAGGTTGACTGAATTAAGTCACCCATTACTTCGCCTCTTACACGTTCACCATACATTTTTTTAACAACACGAACAGGAACTTTTCCAGGGCGAAAACCATCGACTTTAACTTCACGTGCTAACGACTTAAAGCGAACATCCATTTTCTCCTGAATCATTTCCTCAGGAATACTAACAGTCATCTTACGGCTTAATTCCGATGTCTTTTCGACAGAAACTTGCATTACTTTACCTCAAACAATGTGTGATTTTTATATACCGATACGACGGCCATATTTATACTAGCCCAATTTTTTCCTAAAACTAATTCTCAACAAATAATTTACAACAGAGAAACAATATAGAACCGGACTTTTTGAGAAGTTAACGATGACTATCGCTAACTATAAAATAGATCAATGTGGTGCGAGCGGAGAGACTTGAACTCTCACATCATAAGATACTGGTACCTAAAACCAGCGCGTCTACCAATTCCGCCACGCTCGCATTCATTGAGCTAGCTATTATAACCATTCAGAAAAAATATACAACCCTTTAATCAAAAATAATTACATTAAGCTCTATTTAAAACAATCAACCTGGCGGCCAACTCATTTGTCGCCCACCTAATAAGTGCATATGTAAATGAAAAACTTCTTGCCCACCATTTTTGTTGCAATTAAAAACAGTTCTATAACCATCTTCAGCCAAACCCTCTTGCTTAGCTAAACTTACTGCTGTTTTTAATAAATGCCCAGCCAAAACAGAATCTTCCAGATCATTCAAAGTTTCCACATGCTTTTTAGGAATAATCAATATATGCACTGGAGCCTGAGGGTTAACATCCCTAAATGCCAGAACAGTCTCATCTTGATAAACAATATCCGGCTTAATTTCTCCAGCCACCATTTTACAGAACAAACAATCACTCATATTCCACTCCTAACAAACACAACAAAGATTAAATATTCACGCCATTTCTCGCCTACCACTAAAGGCATGGGATAAGGTTCCACTATCAATAAATTCAAGCTCACCACCAACAGGAACACCATGAGCAATTCTACTTGCCTGAATATTATACTTTTTAGCTAGCTCAGCTATAAAGTATGCGGTTGCATCACCCTCCACTGTCGAGTTAGTTGCCAAAATAATCTCTGTTACTTCACCTTGTGCAAATCGTTGTTGCAACAAATCAGCTCCAATTTCATCAGGCCCCACCCCATCAAGAGGCGATAACCGACCATGCAAGACAAAATACAAACCTTTAAAAGCCGCCGCCCTATCAACCACCCAAACATCAGCAGGACTCTCCACAATACATAAACTAGAACCATCCCTTGAAGATTGAGAACAAATCTCACAAACATCCTGATCTGTTAAAGTTCTACATACCTGACAGTGACCAATATTATCCACTGCTTGTATCAAGGTATTTGCCAGCCGCACCGCCCCATTCCGGTCTTGCTGTAATAAATGAAATGCCATTCGCTGAGCAGACTTTGGACCCACACCAGGCAAGCAACATAGATTCTGAATCAATTGACTCAACAAACCCTTATCTTGCATTAGAATGGCATTTGAAAACCAGGAGGCAATGGTAATCCTGAAGTAACATCAGCCATTTTTTCTTTTTTCATTTTAGAGACCTTATGCACAGCATCATTAAAAGCCGCCGCAACCAAATCCTCTAACATATCTTTATCATCACCAATCAATGACTCATCAATAGTTACTTTTCTAACTTCTCGTTTTCCGGTCATAATAATTGAAACCAAGCCACCACCAGACTCACCCTGAGTTTGCATTGCCGCCAACTCATCTTGTGCCTTTTTCATGTCTTCTTGCATTTTTTGGGCTTGCTGCATAATATTACCCAATCCATTCTTCATATTTTATTTACCTTCGTTTAATTATCTGAGACCGGCTCAATAGTACCCGGCATTACTCTCGCATCAAAATTATCCTTCAATGCTTGCACACCTTCATCAGTATTAATTGAATCAACAGCATTCTGCTGCTTATCTTCTAATGCCTGTGTTATTTGTTGCGCCGGCGTTACATTTTTAGTTTCTTCCGCTTTAATATGTAGCTTAATTTTATTGCCACGATATTTCTGCAATGCTTGCTGTAGTTTTTCTTGCGCCCGAGGACTGATAAGCTGGCTATGCCCCGGAGTCAGAACCAAATGACACTCAGTATCATCGATTTTTTCCAGCACACAATTATTTGCGAGCTCTCGCGTCATTCCACCGACCTTCATAGCAACGACCATTTCAGCCCATTGCCTATCAGCAGTATTACCAGCAACTGACTCAACTACTGGTTTTTCTATGCTTTCCTGAGCAATAACGGGAACAGGCTTTATTGGATTTTTAACATTGTAGCTTGAAGGCTTGCTTTCCGTAACTGCAAGTCTTGTTTTGTCTTTACCCTCTTCAGGTTTAAATGCCAGCATTCTCAGCATAACCATTTCAAACCCACTCTGAGGATCAGGTGCCAACTCTAAATCTTTCTGACCTACCAAGCCTATTTGATAAAACAATTGAACATCTTCAGGTAACAACGCCTCTGCTAATTGCCCTATTACCTCTGACTCAAATTGGTTATCTGCAAAACCAGCAACCGCTTGAGTCAATGCCACTCGATGCAAGACCCTTAGAATTTGCTGTAATATTGCTAAAAAATCGGGGGTTAGCTCTGATATATCTGAAATTTTTTGTAACAAATCTGCCGCATCATCTCTTACTAGCGCCAGCAAAAGCTCATCAACTGGCTGATGGGCAACCGTCCCCAGCATATTGGTAACAGTATTTAACCTTACCTCCCCATCACCAAATGCAATAGCCTGATCCAACAAACTCAGCGCATCTCGCATACTGCCATCAGCTGCACGCGCAATCATTTTTAAAGCACCATCATCAGATTCAATTTTTTCCTGCTCTAAAATAAAGCCCATTTGCTCATTAATCTGCTCAATCGATAAGCGCTTCAAATTAAATTGTAAGCAACGAGACAAAACGGTAACAGGAATTTTTTGCGGATCAGTGGTTGCTAATAAAAACTTAACATGGGGAGGGGGTTCTTCCAGGGTTTTAAGCAAAGCATTAAAACTATGACCGGAAAGCATATGTACTTCATCAATTAAATATACTTTATATCTACCTTGATTAGGAGCATATTGCGCATTATCTAATAAATCACGCGTATCTTCGACTTTAGTTCTTGAAGCAGCATCGACCTCTATTAAATCTAAAAACCGTCCTTCATCAAATGCAACACAAATATTACATTGACCACAGGGGTTAGAATCAATAAGATTCTCGCAATTTATTGCTTTGGCGAAAATGCGTGCGACTGTTGTTTTTCCTACCCCTCGCGTACCTGTAAACAAATAAGCATGATGAAGCCTGTCATGTTGCAACGCATTACTAAGCGATTGACTAACATGTTCTTGACCAACGAGCTGGGTAAAATTTTGAGGGCGCCATTTTCTGGCTAGAACCTGATAAGCCATTAGAGACTCTGAGGAAATTAAAGATTGGGCGGAAACCATGCCAGCCACATCTCGGCACACGAATCTGCTGCTACCGTTGCTCCCTTCCGGGCCTGGCGGAGTTTACAGCGTATCGTTGCGAGAGGACCGACACAGTAACCATAATGTTTTCAGCTTGTGGCTGAAAGAAGCGGTATTATGCTTGAAGAAATTTAATTATGCAAGCCTTGTTTTCAAAATCAGGGTAAATATACTTGCCAGCACATCCCTCTTAATGATCCAGCACTTTCTGCCACCAACTTACCACCCAATAAATCAGTTAATTCATTTACCACAGCCATACCAATACCATGTCCATGTATATTCTCATCAGCTCTTACTCCTCGCTGCAAAATTTCATTTAACTTATCAGCGGGAATTCCTGGCCCATCATCCTCAACCTGAAAAAGAAAAGAAAAACCCTCATCCTTTTCAGCTGTTAATTGAATCAGGCTAATATGCACATTTTTTTTACACCATTTAGCGGCATTATCCATTAAGTTCCCTGCAATCTCATAAACATCACCTTCCTGGCAATACATCATATAGCCGTCGTCATATTCAAAAGTAAAGTTAATATCCTTTTCCCAATAGACCTTTTTCAACGAAGCAATGATTTTCCCCACCAGAACTGCAACATCAACACGTCCCGTTAACTGTTGCTCTCCCTTTGCCGCAGCTTTCTGCAATTGATATTCAACGATATCATCCATTCTAGAAATTTGCTCTTCGACCTGCCCTTTATTGACAGACTTAAGCTCAATACACCCCCTTAAAATGGCTAGAGGTGTTTTTAAACTATGAGCCAGATCAGCCAAAGTATTACGGTACCGCTCTAAATGTGCTCGTTCACTACTTACTAAGGCGTTTAAATTCCCCACCAAGCCTTCCAACTCACTGGGGTATTTGCCATTTAGGTGAGTTTTTTTACCCACCTCTATAGCCTCTAAATCTGTGACGATGACTCTTAATGGCTTCAAACTCCATCGCAACACCACAAACTGAATCAAAACCAACAAAACACCTGTAAAAAACAACCAGGACCTAAGTGTCAACCTAAAACTATCGACCTGATTATCAACAAACACACCCTCTTCAGCAACTGAAAAAACATAATATTGCTCAAACCCATCTTTATTTTCCCAAATAACCGCATAATGCAGAACAAAACGACCTTTTATATCTTTTACAAAGACCGACTCACCTGGCTCAAGCTGTTGAGGAGAAGAAAGATTCATTCCCACCGCTGATGGTGATCGCCAAACGAAAATATCATTAACTTGAGTAATTGAGGCATACAACCCTGAACCAGGATTTGAAAATCGCGGCTCTCTTAAGGTATTTGGCATACTTAACTCTAACCTTTCAGTCAACTCTGCGACTGAAATAAGAGAATAAATATGTATTTGAAGTTTTTCTTTTAACGCTTGCTCAGCACTGTCTTTAAAGCCCTGCTCTACCATAAAGGCAACCAAAGCAAAAAATGCAGTTAATACAACACCTACTGATACTGAAAGACGAAAACTTAAGGAGTTTGTTTTCACTTTATTTATTCAGCATCCAATGGAATTCGATAACCTCTCCCTCGTAATGTTTCAATAGGCTTATTAGCCCCTTGAGGATCAATTTTTTTCCGTAATCGACCAATAAACACTTCAATTACATTACTATCACGATCAAAATCTTCATCATAAATATGCTCGGTCAAGACTGCTTTAGAAACAACCTCACCTTTACGAAACAAAAGATATTCCAGCACTTTATATTCATAAGCTGTTAATTCAACATTTTTTCCATCAACAGTAACTATTTGAGACAAGCTATCCAATTTGATATTAGCAAAAGTAAGTACTGGATGCGCCTTACCTTGTGACCGCCTCAACAAGGCGTTGACCCTAGCTAAAAGCTCTTCATAATGAAAAGGCTTCGCCAGATAATCATCAGCACCCGCCTCCAAGCCTTCAACCTTATCTTGCCAGCGACTCCTTGCTGTTAATAACAGGACTGGCAAATTAATCCCTTCTTTTCTCAGCCCTTCGATTACTTCTATCCCAGAAATATCAGGTAAACCGATATCAATAATAGCCGCATCAATAGGGTACTCTTTTGCTAAATATGCCCCATCACCTCCTGTATGAGCAACATCAACAACAAAGCCTTTTTCAACAAAAAACGATTGAATTTGTTGACTCAACACAAGCTCATCTTCAACTATTAAAATACGCATCACACTTCCTTACTTAATGATTTTCCCTGTCTGGGCATCCACATTCAAATATTGAACACGCCCATCAGGACTAAGGATTTTTATAACATGGACCTCTTTCCCTTCAATAGTCTCAGTTTTTGCCCCCATCACTTTACTCTTACTTTGCTCAATCACTTTCTTTGTTGCCTGATCTAATGTCACCATCAAAAAGGCAAATTCCTTTCCAGCATAAACCGTCTGGGTTAGGCAAAAAGTTAACAATAAAATTTTAGCAATGCTTTGCATAACAAATCCAAAAGAAATTTATATCACGTTATAAAGTACACGCATATGACACTTAATATTACTTAATTCAGCCTGAATCCAGACTGAATTTGCATTTTTATCTTAATGAGACACTAGTAAACACCTGACCTATTGCATGACCAAATGATGCACCTAATGTTCCTGCAATTTTATCCAACAACCTTTCTTGTGGTGTAAAGTTCATTTTCTTCTTTGCACCCACAATATCTCTAGCCACAGAATCCACACTACCAAAATCATCGGCTAAACCAAACTCTACACCTTGCTCACCCGTCCAGATCAACCCAGAAAAAGTATCTTCAGTCTCATGCAACCTATCACCTCGTCCAACTCTTACTGCTGCAATAAATTGCTGATGCACATTGTCCAACAGAGTTTGCATAAACTTCGTCTCTTCTTCTTTAACGGGTGAAAATGGATCTAACAATGCTTTATGCTTACCTGCAATTAACAATCGCCTTTCAACACCAAGCTTTTCCATAACATTTGAAAACCCAAACCCGTTCATAAGCACTCCAATAGAACCAATCATACTTGATTTATGAACAAAAATTTTATCTGTCGCAGCGGCAATATAATAACCTCCAGAAGCACAAATATCACTGACCACTGCATAGATAGGAATATCAGGATGTTCAATTTTCAACCGTCTTATTTCCTCATAAACATATCCAGATTGAACAGGACTTCCACCGGGCGAATTTATATTTAAAACAATACCCTTAGTTTTTTCGTCTTTATAAGCATCCCTCAACCCTTCAATAATTGATTCAGCATTAGCACCCTCACCTTCCGCAATAACCCCTACAACATCAATAACAGCAGTATGCTCTTTATCATCACTTACCCCGCTTTTAAATTTAGGATAGAAAGCTACAGCTCCAATAACAATTAAGTATAAAAACATCAGCCCCTTAAAAAACACACTCCAGCGTCGAGCTCGGCGTTGTTCAGTCACTGCCGCTAATGCGAGTTTCTCAAGCACCTCTCTTTCCCATCCGGCCTTATTTTCAGCTATATCATTATCATCCACTGCTGAACCTTGCTCATTTTCCATTACGTAACCTTAATATTTATAAAATTTCTAATAATTCTGCTGTTGTTTGTAAGTTTAGCAAGGGACCATAAGACTGCATCTGTTCTTTTGAATTAGCACCACACAAAACAGCAATAGAGTCTACTCCTGCATTAACAGCCATTTCCATATCATGGGTTGAATCACCAATTAAAACCACACGATCTTTACTTACATCTAGTGTTTCAATAATAACATTTAACATATCAGGTTTAGGCTTTGAAGCTGTTTCATCTGCACATTGCGTTATATTAAAAAAACCATCTAAGCCTGTCCCTTGCATAGCTTTATCTAATCCATGTCGACTTTTTCCTGTGGCAACGGCTAATTGATATCCTGCTTGCTTAAAGTGCAGCAACATTTCCTTTACACCAGAAAACAAATCATTATCAGTAATCTGCCTAGAAAAGAAAGCTTTACTATAGCTCTCTATAAACAATTGCCTAGCTGAATCATCAAGCTCTGGAAATAGCTTATCTAAAGATTTATGAATACTTAAACCAATAATATCCTTTATATCTTGTTCTTTTGGTAGCTCACAGTTTTGCTCTTTGGCGGCAACAAGTAAACACTGAACAATCCAATCAACTGAGTCCATTAAAGTCCCGTCCCAGTCAAAAACAATCAAATCAAATCGATTTTTCATTTATTTAACCATCTGCTGCTTTAACAAAGCTTCTAATTCATCCGGTAAAGGCGCCTTAAAGTGCATAGGCTCATTAGTTACTGGATGAATAAATTGTAATTGCTCTGCATGCAAAAACAGTCGTTTAAAACCTCGTTTTTTAAACGCTTTATTAACCATTTCATCACCATAACGTTCATCAGCGACAATAGGATGCCCTAGCCATGCAGAATGAACTCTAATTTGATGGGTTCTACCCGTTTTAGGCGATGCCTCAACTAATGTGACATCTTTATATTTTTGAATCCGCCTAAAATTAGTTTCAGCAAACTTACCTAATTTATTAACCTTAACCGTACGCTCCCCACCTTTACCTGTACTTCTTAGTAATGGAGCAGTCACCAATAGTTTTTTTCTTTCCCATTGCCCAACTAGCAAAGCAAGATAGGTTTTTTTTACCGCATTATCTCTAAAAATATCATGCAAAGCTTTTAATGTAGACCTTTTTTTAGCAACCAATAAACAACCAGAAGTTGCTTTATCAATCCGATGAGCTAATTCTAAAAACCTAGCTTCTGGCCGAATAGCTCGTAATGCCTCAATAACTCCCGAACTAATACCGCTCCCGCCATGCACAGCAAAACCTGACGGCTTATTCAACACTAGCATTAAATCATCTTCATAGATAATGTCATTCTCAAGACTTGATTTTAAAGTGGGCTGCAAATCAATATCCTTATTTCTTTCAGCAACACGGACAGGTGGAATTCGAACCACATCACCTGCCTTCAAGCGATATTTATTATCTATTCGCCCCTTATTAACTCTAACCTCACCTTTTCTAATAATCCGATAAATTCGTGTTTTCGGAACACCTTTTAGCTTAGTAATCAAGAAATTATCTAATCTTTGACCACTATCCTCTTCAAAAATCTCAACGAATCTAACTTTAGGTTTATCACTATCTTGTACTGTATTCATAACACTAATAATACCAGTATATACAATTTAATAATTGTTTAAATTGATAGTATTCGTAAAGGTTGTTATATTAGGGAGGTTTATCTATAGATAGCTCTTAGCGATAACATAATTTATGTCGCATAAACTACCATCTTGTTTTACAAACTTTACTATGCATAAATCACTTGCAATCATCATAACAAGTACAACTTGTAGCAATGATGAAGTAAAACACTAAAAGATATACACAGAATTTCGGGTTTTGTCGTTCGACCCATGATGAACGATATTGTTCCTACAGGACAAAATACTTATAGCTGGAATTTTTTTCCCTTTAAGCTATAGCAACAGAGCTTATTTCGCCAAAGGTTTTATACTGCAAGATAGAAGATCCTTAGCTGTTTTTTTATTCTTTATTCTTCGCTAAGCGCAAGATGTTAACAAGATAAATAAAAGCATTTAAAGTGAACATACATCAAAGTATATCCCTGTATTTAATTAAATACATAGACCATACCTACACAGGATGCTCCCAACTGGCAAGAAGTTGAAAAACTTAGATATTTAGTGAATATTTAACATTTATTCACCCTTTTACAAGTCTCTGTTCAGGAATGAATTTCCTTAGTAAATCTGATAGGAAGCAAGAAACTACAAGGAAACTAAAATGAAAAGAATGCTTATCAATGCCACCCAACCTGAAGAGTTGCGTGTTGCTTTGGTAGATGGTCAAAAACTTTATGATTTTGACATAGAACTCCCTTCAAACGAACAAAAAAAAGCTAACATCTACAAAGGTATCATTACCCGAGTTGAACCCAGCCTTGAAGCAGCTTTTGTTAATTATGGTGCTGAAAAGCATGGCTTCTTACCGTTTAAAGAAATCTCTGCACAATACCGTAGCAAAATTCCTTCTGATAAAAAAACAGAAGGACGCCCTAACATTAAAGACTTGGTCAAAGAAGGCCAGGAAATTATTGTTCAAATTGAAAAAGAAGAACGCGGCAATAAAGGCGCGGCCTTAACAACTTATATTAGTCTTGCTGGCACATACCTAGTATTAATGCCAAACAACCCGAAAGCAGGTGGCATTTCTAGACGTATTGAAGGAGATACACGTACTGAATTACGTGACGTTATTTCTTCTTTAGAAATTCCAGAAGAGATGGGACTGATTGTTCGCACAGCCGCTTGTGGAAAAAACTCTGAAGAATTACAGTGGGATTTAAATTACCTACTACAGCTATGGGAAGCAGTTGATCGTTCAAGTTCAGAACAACAAGCTCCTTTTCTTATTTTTCAAGAAAGTAATGTCATTATCAGAGCATTACGTGACCACTTAAGAAATGAGATTGATGAAATTCTAATTGATGAAGCCGGCTCATATAAACTGGTACAAAACTTTTTAAAACAAGTGATGCCTCACTTTTTGCAAAAAGCCAAACTTTATCAAGATAATGTTCCTCTTTTTAGCCGTTATCAAATTGAATCTCAAATTGAGTCAGCATATAACCGTGAAGTATCCTTACCATCAGGCGGCTCACTTGTTATTGACTACACAGAAGCATTAACATCTATTGATATTAACTCTGCCCGTGCAACAAAAGGGAGTGATATTGAAGAGACTGCATTAAATACCAACCTTGAAGCTGCAGATGAAATTGCTCGTCAATTACGTTTACGAGATTTAGGCGGCCTTTTTGTTATTGATTTTATTGATATGATGGCCAATAGAAATCAAAAAGCAGTTGAAAATCAGTTACGTGATGCAATGAAAATTGATCGCGCACGTATTCAAACAAGTCGCATTTCGCGTTTTGGTTTGTTAGAGATGTCGAGACAAAGATTGCGTCCATCTCTAGGTGATTCCACACAATTAACCTGCCCTCGTTGTAAAGGTCAGGGTTCAATTCGTAATATTGAGTCTGTAGCTCTTTCAGTTCTTCGTATTGTTGAAGAAGAAGCAATGAAAAAGGGAACTGAAAAAGTTGTTGCTCACTTACCTATCGAATGTGCAACTTTTCTATTAAACGAAAAAAGATCAGTATTGCAAGAGCTAGAAACGCTACATAAAATTGGCATTGTTATACTGCCGAGTAGACATCTTGAAACACCTGCATATGATATTGAACGCATCAAATCAGCGGAAGACGAAGAAGAAAAAGCAAGTCACCTACAGATAAAGTCTGAAAACATTGCTATTCCTGAGTTTGCACAGAAAACATCTCATAAAGTTGAAAAACCAGCTATAAAAGAGTTTTTACCTGATGCCCCTGCACCCGTACATAACAATAAAGCTTCAGCTAATTTAATCCAACGCTTTTGGCAAAAACTTGTTGGTGGTACGGAAGAAAAAACAAATACTAGCGTAAAGCCAGTAAAAAAACCTAACGCTGACAAGCCAAATAACTCAGAAGAAAAATCACGTAACAATAGAAACTACAAAAACAGAAACAACAGAAACCGTAATAATGAGGGTGAAAAAACCAACCAGAATCGCGGCCCTCGAAAAAACAACAATGGTAACCGTCAGTCTCAAAAGAAGCCTACACAGGAAAATACGCAAAAATCTTCTGAGAATGTAAGCACGCCAACTCAAACTCAATCAGCAGATACCAAAGCAACTGAGAAAAGTAACAGTACAGCAAAAACAAATAATAGACGCAACCCAAACAATAGAAGACGACCTCGCAACCCTAACTATAAAAAGCCTGAGCAGAATAAGGAAACTCAAGCTCAAACAAATCAGGGACCAGTAAGTCAAAAAGAAAACCCTAAAAGTGCTGAAAAAACCCGCAACTATGCAAGTGACTTTGCTGAAAGAAAACAGCAGCAAGCTCCAACAGCTGAAAAACCTGTGGTAAAAGAAGCTGTAGAAAAGAAAGCACCAAAAGTAGAACCTAAGCCTACTGATAACAGCTCTGAATCATAATATAGAAATATAGCATCAAGTTGTAGGTGTGATTATTCACACCTACAACTCCCACATCATAAAAATACAGACCTCCTTCGAACTAACATACCTTCTTTCTGTCTACTGTTCCAAATCGTGCTTGTAACACTCACCCTCAAGCAGAAAACAAAGAAAACTTATTCTTTAGCACCAAGTCAAAATCAGATACTATTTAGTCTATTCGTCTTAACTTAAAAAACAGAACACCCTACTAATAATCATGAGTAATCCATTACTAGAAAATACAACGCTCCCTCAGTTTTCAAAAATAAAACCTGAACATATTGAAAATGCTATCGACACGTTATTAGCTGAAGCTCGTGAAGTTGTAGATAAACAATTACAAGCAAGCAATAAATATAGTTGGGGAAACTTAGTAGAGCCTATTGAAAACATAGAAGACCAATTAAACAAAACTTGGTCCCCTATCAGTCATATGAACTCAGTGGTTAATACTGATGAATTACGTGATGCCTACAATGCGTGCTTACCAAAACTTAGTGAATACTCAACTGAAATGGGGCAAAATAAAGCGTTGTTTAATGCTTATCAATACATTGCTAAAAGCGCTGAATTTAGCAATCTTGATATAGCTCAACAAAAAATCATCAATAATGCATTAAGAGATTTTCGCTTATCAGGAATAGATCTATCAAAAGAAAAGCAGCAACGTTATAAAGAAATCAGCAAAGAATTATCAAGCCTTTCTAGTAAATATGAAGAAAACTTGCTAGACGCAACTAATGCTTGGAGCAAGCATATTACCAATGTAAGCGAATTAGCAGGCCTATCTGAAATAGCTTTAGCTCAAGCTAAACAAACAGCTGAAAGTCAAAATAAAGACGGCTGGGTCATTACCCTACAATTTCCATCCTATATAGCAGTAATGACTTATGCTGATAATCGTGAGTTGCGTAAAGAACACTATACCGCTTTTGCTACACGATCCTCTGAACAAGGACCTGATGCTGGAAAATGGGATAATAGCCAAATTATGGAAGATACCTTAGCATTGAGGCACGAGAAAGCTTTGTTACTAGGGTTTGATAATTATGCTGAATATTCTTTAGCTACGAAAATGGCTAGCAAACCTGCTGATGTCATTGATTTCCTAGAAAATTTAGCAGATAAATCTTTAGATAATGCAAAGCAAGACCTTGTAGATTTAACAAAGTTTGCAAAGGAACAGTACAATATTGATCAATTACAAACATGGGATATTGGCTATTTTTCAGAAAAAATGCGCCAACACTTTTATCAACTATCTCAGGAAGAAGTAAAAGCTTACTTCCCTGCAACACGAGTTATCCCCGGTCTATTTTCTGTAGTAGAAAAACTGTATGGCTTAAAAATATCAGAAATTACTGATTTTGAAAGCTGGCACCCTGATGCCCGTTTTTTTGAAATTAAAGACGAAGGCAATCAACTTCGGGGACAATTTTACCTTGATTTATATGCCAGAGAGAAAAAGCGTGGTGGTGCATGGATGGATGACTGTGTTGGCCGTAAAAAATCAGGAGATAAAATTCAAATTCCCGTTGCATACTTAACCTGTAACTTTACCCCGCCAACAGGTAACGATCCATCCCTATTAACTCATGATGAAGTGCAAACGTTATTTCATGAATTTGGGCATGGTCTACAGCACATGATGACTAAGATAGATCATCTTGGCGTCTCAGGTATAAACGGTGTGGAATGGGATGCTGTTGAATTACCTAGTCAATTTATGGAAAATTGGTGCTGGGAAAAAGAGGCGTTAGACTTAATCTCAGGACATTACCAAACAGGCGAAAAACTTCCTGATGAATTATTCCAAAAAATGCTTAACGCAAAAAACTTTCAAGCAGGAATGATGATGGTTAGGCAGCTAGAATTTAGTTTATTTGATTTTAAAATGCATCAACAATACACGCCTAGCAAAGGTGGTCAAATTTATAAAATACTTAATGAAATTAGAGACCAAGTAGCTGTCATCCAGCCACCTAAATTCAATCGATTTGCACATGGTTTTTCTCATATTTTTGCTGGGGGTTATGCTGCAGGTTATTACAGTTATAAATGGGCTGAAGTTTTATCCAGTGACGCTTATTCTTTATTTGAAGAAAAAGGTATTTTTGATCAGGAAACAGGAAAATCATTTTTACACAACATTCTTGAAACTGGTGGAAGCGAAGATGCCATGCAATTATTTGTTAAGTTTCGTGGCCGCGAACCTGAGATTGACGCTTTACTTAGACATACAGGTATAAAGGCATGAAGTACAAAGATTTAAGAGACTTTATTAAACAATTAGAAAAACAAGGTGAGTTAAAACGCATCACCATTGAAGTTGATCCTTATTTAGAAATGACTGAAATTTGTGATCGTACTTTAAAACAAGAAGGCCCAGCTTTATTGTTTGAAAACCCTAAAGGCTCAAACATTCCCGTTCTAGCCAACCTATTTGGCACTCCCAGACGTGTTGCAATGGGAATGGGGGCTGATTCAGTCACGGAACTACGTGGGATTGGGGAATTACTTGCCTACCTAAAAGAGCCTGAACCACCAAAGGGTATGAAAGATGCCATGGAAAAAATTCCGGTCTTTAAACAAGTACTCAATATGGCTCCTAAAGTTATTAGCAGCCCACCCTGCCAGGAAGTTATTCGTGAAGGTGACGAAGTAGATTTAAGTGTTTTTCCTATTCAAACTTGCTGGCCAGATGATGCCGCACCTTTAATTACATGGCCTTTAGTTATTACTAAAGGCCCTAACAAGGATCGTCAAAATTTAGGAATTTATCGTCAACAGGTTATTGCTAAAAATAAAGTTATCATGCGCTGGTTAGCTCATCGTGGTGGAGCTTTAGATTTTAGAGAATGGCAAGAAGAAAACCCAGGAAAACCTTTTCCTGTTTCAGTAGCTTTAGGCGCTGATCCTGCCACTATTTTAGCTGCCGTAACCCCAGTACCCGATTCACTATCAGAATATGCTTTTGCTGGTTTATTACGCGGAAGTAAAACGGAAGTGGCAACTTGCCTGAGCAATAATTTACAAGTTCCAGCCAGTGCAGAAATAGTCTTGGAAGGTTTTATTTACCCTGATGAAATGGCAGCTGAAGGCCCCTATGGTGACCATACAGGTTACTATAATGAAGTGGATGAATTTCCTGTCTTTACAGTTGAAAGAATCACCCAACGACAAGCGCCTATATATCATAGCACTTACACTGGTAGACCACCTGATGAACCTGCCATTTTAGGTGTTGCTCTGAATGAAGTATTTATTCCTATTTTACAAAAGCAATTTCCAGAAATTATTGATTTCTATTTACCACCAGAAGGTTGTTCATACCGTATGGCTGTTATCAGCATGAAGAAACAGTATGCGGGTCATGCTAAGCGTGTAATGCTCGGCACTTGGTCTTATTTGCGCCAATTTATGTACACTAAATTTGTTATCGTTGTAGATGAGGATGTTGATGTGCGTAACTGGCAAGATGTTATCTGGGCAATTACAACAAGAATGGACCCTGCCCGTGACTTGACCATTTTGGAAAACACTCCCATTGATTATTTAGATTTTGCCTCCCCTGTTTCAGGATTAGGTTCTAAAGTAGGCTTTGATGCCACCAATAAATGGCCAGGTGAAACTAATAGAGAATGGGGGAAAACCATTGTTATGTCGGATGATATTATTGAACGTGTTGATCAACTTTGGGATTCATTAGGTATTAACTAGCTCATCAGCACTTAATTGAGGCATGAGTTTATCTTTAACTTATTGCCTCAATGTTATTTCGCACCTCAAATAAACTCTCCCCTCATCAATATATTTCAGGCAAAAAAAAACCCAATCTCATTGAGATTGGGTTTTTTAAATAAAAGCTTGGCAATTCCCTACTTTCGCATAGCAACCTGCTACACTATCATCGGCGCTAAGCGGTTTCACTTCCGAGTTCGAGATGGGATCGGGTGGTTCACGCTCGCTATG
>Ga0209184_1000241_pt1 | contig 68941 bp, 64 predicted proteins | sample EN8Hudsemesocosm_2_FD_184627 | JGI IMG/M metagenome (GOLD analysis project Ga0209184, IMG submission 184627) | Methane-oxidizing microbial communities from mesocosms in the Hudson Canyon - EN8C Hudson Canyon (SPAdes) (version 2) | ecosystem: Environmental > Aquatic > Marine > Cold seeps | place... | reverse complement strand
TAAAGTACCCCATGCTTTTGAGTTTTTTCATGATGAAGCAGGCTTTAATTATCGCCTACCTAACATAAATGCAGCTTTAGGCTGTGCACAAATGGAAGGTTTGAGCGATATTTTAGCTAATAAACGACTGCTAGCGAAACAATACCAAGATTTTTTTAACGGTTCTGATTTTCAATTTGTTACTGAGCCTAGCTATGCTCAGTCAAATTATTGGTTGAATGCAATTATTTGCCCTGACGTTGAACAACGAAATGAATTATTAAAACAAACTAATGAACAGAAGGTGATGACTCGCCCAATCTGGCAATTAATGCATCGATTACCCATGTTTAAAAATTCCATGCGTAGTGATTTACCGGTATCTGAATGGCTTGAAGCACATTTAGTTAATTTACCGAGTACACCTATCAGTAGAGGTCTAAACCATGCTTAATGTTGCTGTATTTACAGGAACGCGCGCTGAATACGGTTTGCTTTATTGGCTACTAAAAGACATTCAAGCTGACCCTGAACTACAGCTAAAATTATTGGTCTCTGGCACTCATTTATCTCCAGAGTTTGGTAATACCTACACTCAAATTGAAGCCGACGGTTTTGATATCAATGAAAAAGTTGAAATGCTACTTTCATCCGACACGCCTATAGGCGTAGCGAAAAGCATGGGTTTGGCCGTTATTGGCTACAGTGATGCACTTAGCCGCATGTCACCTGATGTGTTAGTGATTCTTGGTGATCGTTTTGAAGCATTAGCCGTTGCACAAACAGCCATGATATTAAGAATCCCCGTTATTCATTTACATGGTGGTGAGATTACTGAAGGCGCTTATGACGACGCCATTCGACATGCGATTACTAAACTTAGTTTCTTACACTGCACCTCAACAAATGAATATCAACAACGCGTCATTCAATTAGGAGAGTCACCAGAGCGCGTTAGAAATGTGGGAGCCATTGGCTTAGATCACCTCCTCCGCAGCAAAATGATGCCTTTAATCGAACTAGAGAAATCTCTTAACTTTAGCCTAAGCAAACCATTTCTATTAGTCACGTACCACCCGGTTACGCTTGCCAATGAAGCGCCTGAAGCATCTTTTAACGCTTTATTAAGTAGCCTTGATGATTTTCCTAATTACCAAGTTATTTTAACCTACCCGAATGCCGATGATGGCGGACGACGGATAATCCCCATTCTAGAAACCTATGCCACAAACCAGCCTGAAAGAGTTTTAGCTATTCCTTCTTTAGGCCAATTACGTTATTTGAGCGCCGTTAAACATGCAGCCGCTGTGATTGGAAATTCTTCTAGCGGTATTATCGAAGTCCCTTCTTTTGATGTACCAACGGTTAATATTGGTGCCCGGCAGCGCGGTAGACTCGCGGCAAAAAGTGTTATTAACTGCACTCCTGATCAAACCTCCATTTCCAAAGCAATCACTTGCGCACTTGAACGCAGTTATACTTCAATTGGTGATAAAATCATTAATCCTTACGGGCAAGGAGATGCCAGCAGCCAAATTATCTCGTGGCTAAAAACAGCAAAGCTGGACTTAATGAAAACTTTTTATGACTTACGAGCTAAATAAACATGACATTGATTATTGCCGAAGCAGGCGTCAACCACAACGGCGATAAAGAACTCGCTTTTAAACTAATTGATGCAGCTTACAAAGCAGGTGCAGATATAGTTAAATTTCAAACATTTAAAGCGAAAAAATTAGTCACCGCAGAAGCCTCTCAAGCAGACTACCAAATAAAAAATACTCAAAAAAAAGAATCTCAACTAGCAATGTTAAGTCGCTTGGAACTTAGCTATGAAACACACCATCAGTTACTAGCTTATTGCAACAAACTAGGAATAGAGTTTTTGTCTACGGCTTTTGATTCAGAGAGTTTAATTTTTTTAGTTGAAGATCTTCGCCTTAAAACGCTAAAAATCCCCTCAGGCGAACTAACGAATGCACCTTTGATTCTTGAACATGCACGAACAGGCTGTGATTTAATTGTTTCTACGGGTATGGCAACGCTAGCAGAAATTGAAGCGGCCTTAGCGGTTATCGCGTTCGGTTTTGTTTCTGGAAATGATACGCCCCCGTCAACCGAAGCCTTTCAATCTGCCTATTTCTCAGAAGCGGGGCAAAAAGCGCTGAAAGAAAAAGTAAGTCTATTACACTGCACCACTGAATACCCTACCCCTATGATTGATATTAACCTAAAGGCTATGGATACTTTATCAGGTGCATTTGGCTTACCCGTTGGTTACTCCGACCACAGTTCTGGTATCACTGTTCCCATTGCAGCTGTTGCAAAAGGGGCTATTTTAATAGAAAAGCATTTCACTCTAGATAAAAATATGTCGGGTCCTGACCACAAAGCGTCTCTTGAGCCAGAAGAACTGAGCGCTATGATCAAAGCCGTTAGAGCCACTGAAATAGCTTTAGGTGATGGCCTAAAAGGCCCAAGACCCTCTGAGTTGAAAAACAAACCGATTGCCCGAAAAAGTCTGGTTGCTGGAAATCATATTAAACAGGGAGATTTTTTTGATGAACAAAACTTAGTCGTCATGAGACCTGGTACAGGCTTATCACCCAGCCAATATTGGAATTTTCTTGGAAAACCCGCAAAAAAAGAATATCAAACAGGTGAATTAATTAATGAATAAGCCCGTATTAATCATTGGTGCAGGTGGCCATGCTGCTGTATTGGTGGATATTCTAAAACAACTTAATCAGGAAATCATTGCTCTCGTAAGCCCTGAAAAAAAACTTAGTCATACTGTTTTTGATGGTATTTTGCACTTACAAAATGATGACGATGTTTTGCAATACAACCCGGAGAAAGTAACACTCATTAATGGTATTGGTTCCATTCCATCAGATTCAAAAAACGCGCCGCTCAGAACTAAACTCTATCAACATTTCAAAGTTCATGGTTATCAGTTTTCTAATGTCATATCACCTTACGCCATAATCAGCCCTTATGCGACAATCGCCGAAGGTGTACAAGTTATGGCAAATTCCGTCATACAAACAGGCGCGTCTATAGGTGAAAATAGTATTATAAATACGGCGGCCGTCATTGAACATAATTGCGAAATTGGCTCCCATAATCATATTGCGCCCGGCGTTATTCTCAGTGGCAATGTACGCACGGAAGAACTGGTTCATATAGGCACTGGAGCCAATGTTATTCAAGGCATTAAAATAGAGAAAAATACAGTTGTGGGCGCTGGCGCGGTCATAAGCAAAAATGTACCATCGGACTCAATTGTTTATCCTGCAAGAAGCAGTGTAAAAGGAATATCAATATGACCTATCGTTGGCAAAACATTCTTGTTACAGAAGATCAGCCGATCTATGACGCCTTAAAAGTAATTGATAAAGAAGCCTTACGTATTGCATTAGTGGTTGATCAAAACAACAAATTGCTTGGTACAGTCACAGATGGAGATGTTCGACGCGGCATTTTGAGAGATCTACCGTTCAATGCGCCAGTTTCGGAGGTGATGAATAACAACCCACATAGCGCACTGCAAGAAACACCTCAATCAGAACTGTTCCAGAAGATGGAACAACTTGATATTTTATCACTGCCCTTAGTCAATACTGAAGGCTGCATTGTTGGCTTGCAACTATTACGAAACTCAATCCATGCAACAAGCTGTGATAACCCGGTATTTATCATGGCGGGGGGCTTTGGCACACGGTTACGCCCATTAACTGATAATTGCCCTAAACCCATGTTAAAAATTGGCGATAAACCAATTTTAGAAACCTTGATTCTTAATTTCAAAAAAGCAGGTTTTCATAATTTTTATATTTCCACCCACTATCTACCGGAAGTCATTAGAGAATATTTTGGTAACGGCGATAAATATAATATTTCAATACAGTACGTTCACGAAGAACAGCCCCTTGGTACCGGTGGGGCATTAGGCCTCTTACCTAATAATTTACCCGATTTACCCTTACTCATGATCAATGGGGATGTGCTGACCACAATTGATTTCAAAAAAGTATTAGCCTTTCATAATAAGCATCAGGCGGCAGCAACCATGTGCGTACGAGAGTATGAATATCAGGTCCCTTATGGCGTAATTGAAAGTAAAGGTAATAACATCACCTCGATGATTGAAAAACCAATACAACGCTTTTTTGTTAATGCCGGTATTTATATCGTCGGCCAAAATGTATTGCGTGATGTAGAACATGGAAAGCGTATCGACATGCCCACTCTACTTGAACAAAGTATAGCTAAGGGAGCAGATGTGCTTAAATATCCGGTACATGAGTATTGGCTAGATATAGGTAGAATGGACGATTACACTCGGGCACAAGCTGATTATTACTCCTTAGATATGGAATAAACTTATCAATGTGTAATGTAATGATATTAGAGGCTAAGCAGGGTTAAGGAATGTACAAAAACAAAACATATTTAGCTGTTATTCCTGCAAGAGGAGGAAGCAAAAGGCTGCCCAGAAAAAACGTTTTAGATTTAGCAGGAAAGCCACTTATTGCCTGGACAATTGAAGCAAGTTTAAATAGTCCACATATAGATAAAACACTTGTCAGTAGTGACGATGATGAAATTTTATCTATAGCTAAACGTTATTCAGCAGAGACTATTAAGAGACCCTCAAAATTTGCTAGCGATACATCTAGCAGTTTTGATGCAATAAAGCATGCGATAGAAACAACAACACTACAGTATGACTATGTAGTTTTACTACAACCCACCAGCCCTTTAAGAAATAAACACAACATTAATGCTGCGATTGAATTGCTAGAACAAAAAAAAGCGGATGCCATCATTTCTGTTTGTGAAATAGAGCATAGTCCATTATGGGCGAACACCCTACCCGATAATGGCGCAATGAATAACTTCTTACGAAAAGAGCTAATAAACCAGCGCAGCCAAGACTTACCAAAGCATTACCGTTTGAATGGCGCAATTTATATTTGTAAAACCGATAAACTACTCAAAGAAGGTTCGTTTTTTATTAAAGACAATATTTTTAGTTATATTATGAAAGCGGAACAATCCATCGACATTGATTCAAGCACCGATTTTTCATTTGCAAAATGGAGCATGGAGAATAAGGCTGTGTAAATCATTATTGATCGTTCATTCACTATTTTTTACAACCAAGACCAAGAAAATCGACTTCAGGCTCTTCGGTAATTTCATTATCTGGAATGAATGCTCGACCTGAATACTGCCCAATTGACTCCTTAATAGAATCTTGGTTGATATATTTCTCTAAGAAAGAATATTCATATACTAAATTATCTAAAATCCGGCTGTAAGTTATTTCTCCTCCATGGAAACCGTCAATAAATTCACAGTCATTTGACTTTATTTTCATTGGATCAGAGAAATCACTAAATACTATATTGCTATCCTTTAATTTGACTTTTATATCGCTAATGTATTGATATTCATCCTTCATTTCATTTAATTTTTCAGTTACTGAGGTTGCAAAAGGGGGAAAAAAGACAATTACTTTCATGTCATTTTTTTCTAATTTCTTTATAAGCTGTACTATGTTATCTATATATTGGTTGTTCGCATAAGAATTAAATTGAAATCTTTTATTTCCATCATTAATTCTTTTAAAAGTATTATTAAAGCCTTTATCTAAAGGCTTTATTTGTCCCGTGACCGTCCTTGTGTAGTAATAAGATCCATCTTCACCAAAACCGTCTCTCTTGAAGCCTGAGACACCAATACTTACTTCAGGCGTTCCTTGTAAGATAGTTAGTATATATTCGTTCAAGCTTATTTTATTACGTCGCAACCACTTGAAAACCCTACGCGAATGAGAAAAAGAAGGTGTAGGGTTAAAGCTGATTTCAGAGGACTGCATTTCAGGGCTTTGAAAACGATCATTAAACCACCAAATATCTAAACCAAGTATAATTAGTTCAGGTTTACGCTTAATAATATCAGGAATTAATTTGATACCATCATGAATGGACTCCATTCCTCCACCCAGATTTAAAAATTCACCTGAAAACATATGCTGCCTAAACTGCATAACTCTAGATGAACCTAAGGCGATAACTTTTGGTTGCGTCTTGGCAAGTAGTTCCTTTTTATACTGTCGAGTATTTGCGTGTAATGCCGTTCCATAAAGCACTTTAGAATTCGATTCTTGTTGGCTGGCAATAATCTCATCTAGTCCCAAATATTCACCAGAACGATACAAGTATAGTATTGGCATTCCCGCTACAAAAACAAACAGCGTAATAAATAATAAATAGCTTTTTAAGAACTTACTCATAACGACCTAAAACTGAAAATATAAAAATTCACTGGGAGCTGACATATAAAATAAACTAGTAATCGTCATTAACGCCAAAGCAGAAGCAAACAAAACATTAAACTTCCACATAAATATTGTTTTTGCCTGAGTAATAAATGACTCTAAACCTAAAGCTGGTTGATTGTTCTTAAGTAAATCAAAAGTATTAGGTAGGAACCAGACAACAATTAGCATCATAAGCATCAAGTTTATTCCACGTTTAACATCTCCAAAAACAAAGGAGGGGAACATACTACTCAATACTTCGCGGAAACCATGGGTAGTTAAATCCAACGGAACAGAGAGATAAACGCCATTTATACCAAACATACCGGCATAAATATTTAACGCACCATCTAAACTCTCCGCTCTAAATATGACCCACGCTATTACCACACAAATAAACGTTAATATACGCCCTAGCCAGCCCAAAACAGCCGACTCCCCCTTATTTCTTTGCGGAAAAGATGTTTTAAGAAGTTCTCTCCAAGTATGGTTTACGACTAAGAATAGTCCGTGCATTCCACCCCAGATTAGAAATGTCCACCCAGCACCATGCCAAAAGCCACCTAAAAGCATCGTTATCATTAAGTTTATATGTCGGTTAACTTTTCCATTACGCCCACCTCCGAGTGGAATATAAAGGTAATCACGTAGAAAACTAGACAATGTAATGTGCCATCGGCGCCAAAATTCAATTATATTTTTAGATTTATAGGGTGAATAAAAGTTAACTGGGAGAACGACACCAAACATTCGGGCAATTCCAATTGCCATATCTGAATACCCGGAAAAGTCAAAATATAGCTGAAAAGAATAGGCTAATGCGCCTGCCCAGGCATCAAAGAATGATATGACTTCTCCATCCTCAGCAGCATCAAATACGGGCGTGGCATGAATCGCAATATTGTCAGCTAAAACAACTTTCTTAAATAAACCAAGCATAAAGATAACAAGCCCGACTGAAAGATGGGATGCCTTTAATTTATAGAGTGTATTATTTTCAAACTGAGGGAGCATGTCTTTATGGTGCACAATTGGGCCAGCAATTAACTGCGGGAAAAATGTCACAAATAAACAGTAATGCAAAAAGTTGTACTCACGAGTAAGCCCTCGATAGGCATCAACTAAATATGCTATTTGCTGAAAGGTGAAAAATGAAATGGCTAAAGGAAGAATTATTTTTTCCAAGTGAAAACTTGAACCGGTTAAATCATTAAGATTCTCAACAAAGAAATTGGTATATTTGAAGTAACAAAGTAACCCGAGGTTTAAAACAACCCCCACTGTAAGAATCGATTTAGATTTGTTCTCACCTAAGTACACTCCTACTGCATAATTAAACATGATCGAAGCGACTAAAATACCTAAATAAGCAGGATTCCACCAACCATAAAAAAACAACGATGCGCTCACAAGCCAGGTGATTGCCACTCGGTGATGGCTAACTTTACCTATAAGATGAAAACCAGCAAGGACTATAGGAAGGAAAATTAGAATAAAAACATAAGAATTAAAAAGCACTAAATTGATCTCTTCATTATTTTTTGACTTCTTCGTTCAAGATATTCATTGCGACTCCCCTTTCACATTATAAAAACGAAAGCTTAAACATATGAGAGCAAATCTTGGTTATTTATAACTTTTTGCCTATGTTGAGTAAAATTTACTTTACCTAAAGCTAGGAGCAATAGTTCATTTTCAATTAATACATAACTTAGGATCTCGGCAAATAATCCAATAAGCACTCGTTTTCACCTCACCTCTTTTAAATAAAGCTTTCTATACTTACCTTCCATCTTTTGCAAAATAGATCGCCCTTTAGGGATGCGTTCATCATTAACATACCCTTTTCCATCTTTAAACGAATAGCCTGGAACCGGCGTCCCAGGATTTAGCCAATGATTGGCTATTTTTATACAACCTAGCTTATTATCTATTGGTTGTAATTCACTTTCTAAAAGCTCTATTAAACGATCTGTCGTTTCAGGCATATACGCAATATCTAAGTGTTTATAAAAACAGGTACCCAATAATATAGATGGTTTATCCCAGTATGTTGCTTCTACACCGATACTACTTCCAAAAGTAATGACCTTGTCGCACTTGAATAGAAGCGAATAAGTAGAAATTTTACTTTCGGCAGGTATCACCACAAATTTGCTATGATTTAGGCTAGAAAGCAGATCTAAATAGGATTGCTGCGTACCTGCTAGATTTGGATGGACACGCACATAAAAATGAGCATTTGATGATTTTGCATATTCAGATATAAATTTAAGTCCATCATACTGTGTTGGGAACAGTTTATCTTGCTCCCACTCCCCTCCAACTGCCATAAATTCATCTTCAGAACTATTGAATATTACGATGTTCTTGTTATTTTCATCCCAGCCTAAGGGCATGAGCTCAGCTTTTTGATTTTTAGTGTAGGAAGCTTCGTTACTGAAAAGCGATTGAGCTCTGTTTTTGAAAAATGTTTCCCCCGTTTCTTGTGCGCGCTCAAGGCCTGTTCTTTCAAATAAGTTCTTTATATGCTCGGCATTAGAAGAAATATCATGAGGCATCGCATTTTTGAAGATCATGGCATTCTCTCTGTTGAAATTAAGCTCGAGCACATCAACAGGAATACTTTGATTCAGTGCAGTATCAAAAAAACTGCGGTAAGTATTGAATCGAGCGTTAAACAGAACAAATCTATCGAAGTCGAATTTACTTTGAAGATTTTGAGTCGTTTCTGCCACCACACACGCGGTGTGTAAATACCGATCAATCACCAGTCTGGTCTTTTTATTGTCGAAATCTATATTTGCGCTGCGCGTTAAAGAAGCATACGTTGACAATGCAGAAAAACCAACATTTGTGCCTAGATGAGTAATCGCTTTTAACTCTTCCATATTTCGGTATGGAAAAGAGGGTGTGTTGCCCGATTCAGTTTCAATCAGCTGGTAATTTCCACTTAGTTTCTCCAACCCTTTCCGCGCTCTTTTCTTGCATTTCCGACACGTTGCCGGCGCCCCTAATGGATTATAGTGACAAGCATCTTGATTGCCGGCACACTTTAAGATTGTGACGTCATTTCCAGCCTTGATTAAATTATCGGCATAACTAATGACTAACTCTAAAATAGGTTTGTGAGTTCCGATAGGCAATTGAAGGAGGATCTTTTCGGTCATATCTTGTTCCAATGGGTCGCAATATTTTTAATACTTAATGGGAGTTAGAAAGAATTAATAGTATCAAGGTATCTATAAGTCCTTATTATTTCGAGCCCGGTACCAAATTCGCCTAAAAGACTCCAGCCAACTATAACATGCCTTAACAAGCCTAACTTTTAGCGACTTAGAAGCTTTCTTAGGCCTTACCATGTCCGTCTCAACATCAGCTAAGCCTACTGGAAAAGGCATCAGGCTGTAACAGTTGATCTGGTGCTGCCAATACCGATCCATATAATCGTCGACGGCTAAAAACCACACATCAGCATATTGAATAAACGTTTTAGCTGCCTGTGGGCTAAGCATATAAGATTGTGTGCCAGCTGGGCCACGAATGTGGTCAACCAAATCAAATGTACCAAGGCTTCCAACTTTCTTATAGGGACGTCGTTTCAGGTGGATACCTGAGAAACGCAAATATGGCAATGTAGAAATATTTTCTAAAGCCACTGTCAGCGCTTCTGGAAAAGAATCTCTTATAATTATGTCATCTTCCATCACCACAATAGGCTCATTTAACTCAACGCAGCGTTGCCAAAGTAAGAAGTGCGAAGCAAAGCAGCCAAGTTCACCACCCGACAAAGCTCTTCCTCGATACTTCTGACGTAACTTGTCATCATGCCGTTCAAATAAGGGATGAGGTGAGACCCTGCCATCAACGGCTTCAAAACGCTCAAAAGGGACCTTAAGCTCTGTTAATCGTTTACTCGTGGTTTCCCAACGCTCATCTGAGCCAGCAAGATTAATTACGAAAGTTTTTAACATAAAAAGCTTTTGCTCTATTTACAGGTTTGAGTTTTGTGAATTATAAACTGTGGCTGATTACCTCGCCATCTTTATTACTTCCTTTTATACCCTACCTTTATTAGACAGGGCTAGCGCAGGTTGCGTCATTTTATGCTATTTTACCCTGCTATTATTCTAGTAACTTCAGTAATCAGGCAGACCCAATGGCTTCAAACCCTAAACGTTATCTCATGTATGTTGAACAAAATTATTCCTACGCAATTTTGCGGCCTATTCAGGAAGCGATTTTGGCGAGAGGTGGTGAGGTTAATTGGTTTATTGGTGGAGATGAAGCAAATGAAAACTTATTAAACTCTAATGAGCATCAACTGCTCACCACTGAACAAGTTAAAGCCTATAACCCTTGTGCGGTGTTTGTGCCAGGCAATGTTGTACCGCACTTTTTTCCGGGAGTGAAAGTCGGGGTATTTCATGGTTTTTTTGCTGGCAAACATGGCTTGGATCACTTTAACATTCGCGGTTTTTTTGACTTATACTGCCCTCAAGGGCCAAGTACAACAGCCCCCTTTAATAAACTCGCTGACAAGCATGGTTTCTTTCGCATTGTACAAACAGGCTGGCCAAAATTAGACCCGCTATTCAAAGCTAAACCAGCAACGACCTCAACACGCCCAACGGTACTTTTTGCATCGACATTTTCGACTAAAATGACCGCGGCACCACACATATTTGAAGAAATAAAACGCTTATCTCAAACAGAAAAATGGAACTGGCTAGTAACGCTACACCCTAAAATGGCGAAAGATACCATAGCGGCGTATCGTTCTCTGGAAGGCCCAAACTTACGATTTATCGAGAATGAGCAGGTACTTTCAGCCCTTCAAGAAGCAGATGCGATGTTATGCGACACCTCTTCAATCATCTCTGAATTTTTAATGCTACAGAAGCCAGTTGTAACGTATAAAACGCACTTAAATGGTAAACACCTTATTAATATTGAATCGTCGGATAAAATAGAAAGCAGTATTGCGCGTGCGCTAACGCGACCAACCAAGCTAATGCATGAGATTAATTTATACACAAAAGACATTCATCCGGATACCGACGGGCGCGCCAGCGAAAGAGTATTGGATGCAGTTGATTGGTTTTTAGAAACAGGTCATATAGGTCTAAAGAAGAAACCGCTTAATTTAATGCGTAAATTCAAAATCAGAAAAAAATTAAAATACTTTAAACTTTAAACGAAGGTCCAAAGAGGCTTATTCTTATCCCTAAGCAGACCTCTAACAAAAGACATTTATATTATGACAAGTAAATTATACCGCCTCTCTGTAACCATTATCACCTTAAACGAAGCCGATCGAATTGGTCGCTGTTTAGAGTCTGTTAAAGATCTGGCGGATGAAATTATTGTGCTTGATTGCGGAAGTACCGACGGTACTTTGGATGTTGTGCGCCAATATACAGACCAAGTATTCGAAACAGATTGGCCTGGTTATGGTATTCAAAAACAACGGGCATTAGAAAAGGCCCAATATGACTGGGTACTCGCCATTGATGCCGACGAAGCCTTAGACCCTGAGTTACAAGAAAGTGTGCGCAAGTTATTAAGCGAACCAAGGGGAAACAAAGTTGCAATACAAATGCCCTGGGGTGTCACCGTTTATAACAAGCGCTTAGATCATGGCCGCAGCGCACGCTCTCCGTTACGTATGGTTTGGCGCGATGGCGCTTCATTTACCGATGCACAAGTACATGAAAAAATCCTGCATGCGCCTGGGGAAACAGTAACATTGAAAGGGCGGTTGTTACACTTCACGTGCCGAGACTATGGTCATGCGCTGGAAAAAAGTGATAAATATGCTTGGTTAGGTAGCCAAAAATATTTTGCTAAAGGTAAGCGTTGCCATACCCTTATTAGCCCTATTCTGAGAAGTTTTTGGACCTTTGTTCAAATTTACCTGCTTCGAGGTGGTTTTTTGGATGGGTCTGTCGGTTTTTTAGTCGCAGTAAACTATTCGCACAATAGCTTTAACAAATACGCAGGACTGTGGACACTTACTCGAATGGAGAAGTTAGAAAAGAAAGGAAAACTATAAAAAGCGAGGGATCAGCGCTCGAAGAATAAACGCTAAAACAGCTTGGTGACGAATCATCACCAAGCTGAAACGACCAGTTAAACGAACAACTAAACTAATTCAATCGCCATCGCAGTCGCTTCACCACCGCCAATACAAAGTGCCGCAACACCTTTTGCTTTGCCTTTAATCTTAAGCGCATTCATTAACGTAACCAGAATACGAGAACCAGTTGAACCAACAGGGTGACCTTGCGCACAAGCACCACCGAAGATATTAACCGTTTCTGGATCTAAGCCAAGCTCTAGAATCGGCAACATTGCCACCATTGCAAAGGCTTCATTGATCTCATACAGATCCACATCATCTTTCGTCCAACCCGTTTTAGCAAATAGCTTTTCAATAGCGCCAACTGGAGCAAGTGTAAACTCACTTGGGTGTTGAGACTGTGTCGTGTGAGCAACGATACGCGCCATTGGCTTGATACCACGAGCTTCTGCTTCACTTTCTCGCATTAGGACAAGTGCAGATGCACCATCAGAAATAGAAGAAGCATTTGCTGCCGTGATGGTGCCGTCTTTTGCGAACGCTGCACGTAAGCTTGGAATCTTTTCAATGTTGGCATTGAAAGGCTGCTCGTCTTGTTCAACAACTGACTCGCCACGACGAGTTTTAATGGTCACGGGAACAATTTCTTCATTTAACTGTCCAGCTTCAATCGCTGCTTTTGCTCGCGTTAATGATTGGATCGCATAGTTATCCATCTGCTCACGCGTATAACCTTTTTTGTCTGCAACTTCTTGTGCAAACGCGCCCATTAAACGGCCTGTTTCAGCATCTTCAAGACCGTCTAAAAACATGTGATCTTTAGTCTGATCGCCATGCCCCATACGATAACCTTTACGCGCTGTCGGTAAGATATAAGGCGAATTAGTCATCGACTCCATGCCACCTGAAATCATGATATCGTTCGTACCTGCTTTAATAAGATCATGTGCAAACATGGTTGCTTTCATACCCGAACCACATAATTTATTAATTGTGGTTGCACCTGTTTCATCAGACAAACCCGCTTGACGCATTGCTTGACGAGCTGGACCTTGCTTAAGACCTGCAGGTAACACACAACCCATGATAACTTCTTGTACGTCTTCTGGCTTAAGACCTGATCGCGCGACGGCTTCTTTAATAACAATCGAGCCTAACTCAGTTGCTGTAACTGCTGAAAGACTACCTTGAAAACCGCCCATAGGCGTACGAACACCGCTTACGATCACAACAGAATCTTGCTTAGACATATAAACCTCATTTGCTTAAAAAGGCGGGAGAACCACCACTATATTCCAGCGCTGTCACAACGTATTTATAACGTAGCCATGCCGGTTTGAAAATTAGGGGGCGTATTTTATCAAATTTTGAAGGAATGAACCAAAAAATTTAAATCATTAACGCCCTGGTAGGATATTAGGTGAATTACCGCTTCTTGCTTCGCCCCTTACTTTTACTCACTTTTTCACGAATTATTTTGGTCTGGCTCGCTTTATTTGTGCGACCCGGCCTTGGCGTTTCCTCAAGGTTTTTCAGTAGTGATTTACGGTCGCCGACCTCAAATCCTTCACGATGAATACGCTTAACACGGCTATTAATAAGCTTCTCAATTAAATCGAGCGAACGCTCCTCCTCTCGACTCACAAAAGAAATGGCATGCCCTTTCGTTCCCGCTCGGCCTGCACGGCCAATTCGGTGTACGTAGTCTTCAGCCAAATATGGCAAGTTATAATTCACTACATATTCCAAGCCTTGAATATCCAAACCTCTCGCGGCTACTTCCGTCGCAATAAGCACTTGAATTTTAGCCGACTTAAAATCAGCTAAGGCTCGACGACGAGACCCTTGACTTTTATCTGCATGACAAACTGCTGCATCGATTTTATTCAGTTTCAAAATAGCCATTAGCTTATCGGCTTGATCTTTCGTACTAGTAAAAACCAACACTTGAAACCAATTATGCTCATCAAGCAGCTCCATAAAGAGTTCAATTTTACGTTTCTCTTCAACTGGATACATTACGTGCTCGACGGTATCAGCTGTCATGCTTTGTTTTGCCACACGCACTTCTACATGCTGATTTAAAATTTTATGTGCCAATTCATTCACTGACGATGAAATGGTCGCTGAGAATAGTAATGTTTGACGATGCTTAGGAATAGGTTGCAGTATTGCCAATACATCGGTAATAAACCCCATATCCAACATTCGATCGGCTTCATCAAGCACCACAAAATCAACATTTGATAAATTCACATTGCACTGAGTAATATGCTCGATCAAACGTCCTGGCGTAGAAATGAGTACATCGACACCAGCCCGCAACTTCTTCTCTTGGCCGCCCATTTTTACGCCGCCATATAAAGCCGTTATACTCAGAGGTAAAAACTGAGCATAAGTACTAATAGTTTGCGCCAGTTGTTCGGCTAATTCACGGGTAGGTGCTAATATCAACGCGCGTGGGCTGCCAGACGTCGTTTCTTTAGGTTTTTCAACCATTTGTTGTAAAATCGGTAACGCAAACGCCGCTGTTTTCCCAGTCCCCGTTTGGGCATTAGCTAATATGTCTTTGCCTCGACGCGCGGGAATAATCGCTTGAACCTGTACCGGCGTCATATCAGTATAACCACAGGTTTCAACTGCCTGTTGAAGTTCGGGCGCTAAGCCTAAAGATGAAAAATTCATAGTACTTCCTCTATTGAGGCCTCGCTAAAGTCAGGATTAAAGTCACGACAGTTATCTGTACAGCCAAAAAATGATGGACGATTATAAAGGATTTTCGCGTTAGAGTGGAGTTGCTTTATGCTACATCTTTGCAATCAAGCTTGTTGGCAATACTTTTAATAATGGCCCAACCACATTCCATGGAAACTGAGGAACCGTTGACGAAGCCACTTTACGCTCAATTAGCCCCGCAAAAATACTCGCGCCTTTTTCAACTCCAATGACAAACGGCCGACTTGCTAAGCTTCGATTAATCTCGGTATCAATATAACCAGGATGCAAAATAGTTACATCAATGTTCTCTTTATAGGTCTCTACTCGCACTGCCTCCATAAAGGTAGTAAGACCAGATTTTGAAGCGCAATAAGCCGCGTTACGAGACAAACCCCGAAAGGCCGCGATAGATGATGTGGCGACGAGATGACCATAGCCTTGCTGCCTAAATATCTTTAAACCCGATGAAACGGTTGCAATTGCGCCATTCAAGTTCGTATTGATAACAGAAAGTTGATCCGTCAAAGGCATAAGCCCTACTTTTCCGGCGATCGCAATACCGGCATTCACCACCAGAATATCAATTTTTCCTAGCTGCTGGTGCAAAGTAGCTAAGACAACTTCTTGTTGCTCATAATCCGTTACATCCATAACTTGCACACACACAACTATAGCTGGATATTTTTTTTGAATCTCATCTTTAAGTATTTCTAACAGCCCGATACGCCGAGCGGTTAAGCCTAAATTGTAGCCCCGTGCAGCCATCTCCCACGCTAATGCCTTACCGATACCATCGCTCGCCCCAGTAATTACAATGCTTTTATTACTCATGTTTTTTTGCTCGCTATTTTTGATATCTAAATATTAAGACTGAGAGAACAGTATCCCGCAAATTCATTTGAAACAAGCCTTGGTTAAAAGATGGACTTCATAAATGAAACCTGAATATAATCAACTTACAACTGTTTTTACACATGTCGCTTAAATCAGCATTCTAAAACAATAATAGCTAGAGGCCTCAATGAACAACGATCACTCATATACTCATTATAGAACCTGTAATTTATGCGAAGCTATGTGCGGTATTGCCATCAAGGTTGAAGACCAGCAAATCACCTCAATAAAAGGTGACCCGAACGACCCTTTAAGTAAAGGGCATATTTGCCCTAAAGCACTTGCGCTTAAAGATATACATGAAGACCCTGATCGCCTGAAAACACCTCAACTTAAAACTAAAGATGGCTGGAAAGAAATTTCGTGGGGCCGTGCATTTGATATTGTTGCCAATAAAATTAAAGACACCCAAAAGGAACATGGCCGTCATGCCGTGGGCGCCTATTTAGGCAACCCAAATACACATCACCATGGCAATATACTTTTTGGTCCGCCATTATTGCAGGCACTGCGCACCCACAATAAGTTTTCCGCCACATCCAATGATCAACTACCGCACATGCAAGTTAATCTTGCGATGTTTGGGCACCAATTATTATTTCCAATTCCTGATATTGATCACATGGACTTATTTATATTAATTGGCAGCAACCCAGCCGCTTCTAACGGCAGCTTAATGTCTGCACCTGACTACCAGACACGCCTTAAAAATATTACCAAGCGTGGCGGCGAAGTAATTGTAATCGACCCACGTAAAACTGAAACAACACGGGTTGCTGACCAACATTTGTTTATCAAACCAGGTACCGATGCCTTCTTGATGCTTGGCATTCTTCATACCTTATTTGATGAAGACCTTATCGAACAGGGCCGTTTACATTCTCGCCTTGATGACATTGCTCAAATCCAACTACTTTGTTCTGACTACTCCGCCGCCACCGTTAGCACCCTTACAGGAATTAGAACACTTAAAATTAAAGAACTTGCACGAAAACTAGCAAGCACTCCTCGTGCCTGCCTATTCACCCGCATGGGCACCTCGACACAAGAGTTTGGTGGTATTGCCACTTGGTTAGCTTACGTTATCAACATTATCACCAATCATTTAGATGAACGCGGTGGGTTAATGTTCACCAAGCCTGCTGCCGACATTGTGGAGTTAGCTTCGCTATCAGGCCAAAAAGGCCATGCAAACCGCTACCAAAGTAAAACAGGCCTGCCTGAGTTTGGCGGAGAGTTACCCGCTAGCACGATGGCTGATCAAATCCTTTTGGAAGATGATAAACAAGTTAAAGCCATGATTGTTTTGGCAGGAAACCCTATATTAAGTAGTCCGAATGGTCGTCGCTTGGATAAAGCCTTTGAATCACTTGATTTTATGGTATCCATTGATTTCTACCTCAATGAAACCTCACGTCATGCTGATATTATTTTGCCGCCAACCGGCCCACTAGAACAATCTCATTACGACTTAGCCTTTAATATATTAGGCGTTAGAAATGTTGCCAAATTTTCTCCCGCACTATTTGAACCAGGTAAACACGCTCGTCATGACTGGCAAATATTACTCGAGTTAAAACGTCGATTAGGCGGTCATGACTTTACATCTAAAGTTAAAGAAGAGGCTTCATACCAAGCACTAAAACGCTTAGGACCTGATGGCTTACTCGATATAATTTTACGAACAGGCCCTTATGGAACTCAAATCCCTGGCACATCTCAATTAGGCAACTTGTTAACAGACGCCCTACAAGGCCTTGTTGAGTCTAGACATCCTTTACGCAAACTTCTTGATTTAAGTCCATACGGAAGTCCTAACCGAGGTTTAAGTAAAGGATTGTGTGTCGGCTCTTTACTGAACTATCCGCACGGTATCGATTTAGGCTCTTTGCAATCCTGTTTACCAGAACGACTATATACACCTAAAAAGCGTATCAAACTGGCTCCGTCAACCTTTTTGAAAGATATGAGCCGTCTTCGTAAGCGCGCCGAAGCTTTAGGCACTGAGCAAAACCCTGATGAACTTCTATTAATCGGGCGCCGCCACGTGCGCTCCAATAACTCATGGCTCCACAACAGCCACCGCCTAGTAAAAGGTAAAAACCGCTGCACGATGATGATTCATCCTGAGGATGCCACACGTCTGGGCTTAAGCAATGGCGAGTTGGCAAAAGTAACGAGCCGTGTAGGTAAAGTCGAAATAGAAACAGAAGTTACGAAAGATATAATGGAGGGGGTGATTAGCATACCGCATGGATGGGGGCATCGTCGTAAAAATACACAACTGTCAATCGCGTCAAAACGTCCTGGCGTTAGCGTGAATGATCTAACGGACGATCAATTTGTCGATCGATTAACGGGCACGTCCGCCTTAAACGGCGTACCGGTATCAGTATGTAAAATTGCACCACCTCGTAAAGAAAAAGCGAAGACAAAGATGACCTCTGAAAAAAAACAAAGCCTATCGAACAAATCCAAGAGCACAAAAATAGAACGACCTGTAGCAAAAAAAGTAGCTTCACCTAAGAAGGTAATTAAAAAACAGCCCTCTGCGAAAGCTAAAACTGCACAAGCACAACCCGCAAAATCTAAACCACGTATTCGCGTTAGTGCGAATCTCACTAAATCATAGATGTATAAACAATAGGCTTGTTATGATCATAGACCCCAAACAATTAAGTGAAGAGGCCATTAAGAACCTCGTCGATGAATATTGCTTACGTGACTGGGGCCTTAACGATTGTGATGAATCTTTAGACGATAGACAGCAGCAAGTAAAAGCTGCATTAAGGAGTGGTCAGTTAGTTATTATTTATAGCCAACACCTTGAAACAGCACAAATTATTGCAGCCACCGAAGCCACTCAAACTTCATGACACAAACTATTATTTCACATGAACTGTTGATCAAAGCAGCAGGACAAGCTCGTTTTGATCAAGGCCTTACTCTTTTCAACCAAAATAACGATAACAACTCCCAAAATACCATCACTGATTTTCAATATAAAAATAAGCAAGCTAATGCAAAAGTCGACCAACACAAAGTAAGCATTCACTATCGATCAGACACTATTGAAGGGGCATGTGACTGCCCGGACTCTGACGGTTTTGATTTTTGCCAGCATTGCGTTCGCTTAACACTTCATGCCAACAAGAGTGCCCAACAAATTAATTCGCTCTCAAAAGGCCCAGATAAAAGCAAAATTCTGGCTTATCTTTTGACTAAAGACAAACAAGCCTTAGCCAAACAGTGCCTTGAATTGATTGAAAAAGACGCTGACCAATTTAAGCGATTTGTCTTGAAAGCATTTCTTGATAACGAAACCATCGATTACAGCCAACTTAAAACACAAATTACCGAGCTAACGCGCAAACCAGAAAATTTATTCAGCCAACGTCAGGTAAAGCTTTTCTTCTCAAAAATAGATTTATTTTTAGCTGAGCTACTAGCATCTAATTATATAGCGACACCCGAGAAGATGATTAAACTCATTGAGTACACCTTCCAGAGAATTAATCTTTTACTCGCTAATGTTGATGATTCAAACCTTCAACGCCAAGACTGTATTGAAAAACTACAATCGATGTATGTAAATTTAATCACCAACATGACAGGTCGCCCCGACACGAAAGCAAAGCGCATATATTCTTTCTGGCTAAATGATACCCACGCATTACTAGGCCAAGACCCTGAGCTTTATTTCACGCAAGAAAACGCGCTGACTAAATTCAAAGAATTAACAAACCATGCTTGGAAGCATATTCAAAGGCCAAGCTCAGAAAAGACAACCAAGCTAAGTACAAGTGCGATTAAAGAGACATTGCCAGCACACCAGCAAGATAAAGTCGTTCGTTATTTAATAGAAAGCCTCATGCAGACGAATCAGCACGATAAAATACAACCATTACGTGATTTTTTAGATCGCAATTAAAATCAAAGCATCTTCCTACTAGCAAAAATTCTAACTGCCCCCATTATGTTTTTAACAAACATTTGATAGTCCCTCTAGCAGCAGTCAAAGTAGACCATTAGGGCCTATAAATTAAATCACCATTTAAGGAAGTAAATCATGTCTGACACTGGCGCACCTGAAATCAAGATGAGCATTGAAGACCTTTATAAAGAAGATATTTTTACGGATCAAAAAGTTGGCACTATTCGACGAATGACGCCGGTCACGCCTGAGGGAGAGTTAGACAGCTCTCGTTCTGTTTTGTATTTTGGTGGCACGCAAATGATGACCCCTGGCGGCCCTTTACCGCTTAATTTTGAAATTCAAGGCAGTAACTTGACTGAAGTAGTGAATAACTTTGGTGACGCTGCAAATAAATCGCTGGAAGAGACTATGGCTGAGCTACAAGAAATGCGTCGCCAGCAAGCATCTCAGATCGTTATGCCAGGTGAACCAAGCAGCCAGATACAAATGCCTTAAGCTTTACCCTTAAGTCTCGGTGGTAGATAAATATTCCATATAAGCCACTCGTTGTCATTCCGGTTATGTTTTAGCCGGGATGATTATTTTTACGTATGTAGCTCGTGCATAGTTTTCGTAAAGAGAATATTTTACCGCAGGCTTTTACCTTCAAGGTTTATCACACTGAACATCACAATCTTCATAACAGTCGGGCGTAAAACGTGGCGAGCATATCGCTAGAAATATTAGATCTTCAGAATCTGAATTATAAATTTTCTGCCTCACACCAGCAGGAATCACGACGACACTGCCCACCTGTACACTTTGCGCATCCTCATCACCAATGTAAACCAAACCGCTTCCCTGCTGAATCACATAACGCTCTGTCACACCTTGCAAGCGATGAAATCGTGTTGTTTTCCCAGATTCTACGCGCGCCCTCGCAATAGAAACATCAGGGTCTGAAGCTGTATTCAGCATTTCTAAGATAAAACAGCCCTCGTCAAAGAAATACTCTTTACTCTCTGGCACGAGATGCACTTTACTACTCGCCATATTTATCCTCGTTATTTATTGATTGAAACTGTATTGATAGAAGTTAAGTTGCTAAAATCACGTGTATCGTACACTCCTTTTACTTTACCAAAGAGCTACTAACTGAATGTTATTTACTGTAGGCCAGCGATGGGTCAGTCAATCTGAACCCAAATTAGGACTTGGAATTATCACCGAATTTGAAAACCGACGCGTCACTATCAGTTTTCCCGCCTCAAATGAAGTTCGAACCTATGCCAGTGAAAATGCCCCCATTAGCCGCGTAATGTATAAATCGGGCGATGATATTTCCACCCACGACGACCAAAACTTTACAGTAACATCCGTGAATGACTCAGGCGAATTAATCGAGTATTCAGCTGTCAATGCTGAAGGTGAAGCTGAAACAGTCAGTGAAGTAGAGCTTAATTGCTTTATTCAGTTCACATCGCCACTACAACGGCTTGTTAGTGGCCATTATGATCGAAGCCGCGCATTTCGCTTACGCTATGAAACCTTACAGCATAAGCATCGATTACAGCAGTCAACAATAAATGGCCTGCTAGGCTCTCGAACAAACTTACTTCCACACCAAATTTATATTGCTGATAAAGTCGCCAAACGTCACGCTCCACGGGTTTTACTGGCCGATGAAGTAGGTCTAGGTAAAACCATTGAAGCAGGCATGATTCTGCATGCGCAGTTACATAACGGGCTCGCAAACCGAGCGCTAATTGTTGTGCCAACAACGCTGATCCATCAATGGTTGATTGAGATGCTACGTCGTTTCAATTTACGGTTTTCGATTTTTGACCGAGAACGCTTCAGCTCACTCATTGAAGAAGGTATTGATAACCCTTTTGAAACCGAGCAATTAATATTATGCGACCAAGACTTTTTAGTCTCAAACTCATTTGTACAAGCACAAGCCATCGAAGCTGAGTGGGATTTATTAGTCGTTGATGAAGCCCACCATCTACATTGGTCTGAAGATGAAAGCAGCCCTGAGTATCAATGTATAGAAGCCTTAGCCGAGCAAAGCCGTGGGGTTTTATTACTGACCGCAACACCAGAACAGGCAGGGCTTGAAAGCCATTTTGCTCGCTTACGCTTATTAGACCCTGACCGTTTTCACTCATTAAGTGAATTCATTGAGCAAGAACAAAACTACGAAAGCGTTTCAAATTTAGTGGGTGAATTACAAGCATTGCCCGAAGACGCTGCATTACCTGAAAGTGTCGTGAAATTATTAGGCTCAGATGCCGAAAACCAATCGGTCACGCAAGCCATTCAGTTATTGCTCGACCAACATGGTACTGGCCGTATCTTATTCCGAAACACGCGCCAAGCTATTAAGGGTTTCCCAAACAGAATTTTAAATCCCGTGCCGCTATCTTATGATACCGACGCTAGCATGAGCGAAGATGCTGAAGTTGCGATAAAAAATAACCCCCGCGTCATGTGGCTAACTCAGTTTTTAAGAGACACCAAACCTGAAAAAGTGCTCATTATCTGCGCATCAGCAGAAATGGCACTCGCACTTGAAAATTATTTTAGACTGCGTGAAGGCCTGCTAACCGCTGCATTCCATGAAGGGCTAAGCATTATTGAAAGAGACCGTGCGGCAGCATACTTTGCAGAAGAGGGTGGCGCACAATCACTCATCTGCTCAGAAATCGGCAGTGAAGGCCGTAACTTTCAATTCGCGCACCATTTGGTTCTGTTTGATTTACCTGACAACCCTGATTTACTTGAGCAACGCATTGGCCGTTTAGACCGAATCGGTCAAAAACATGATATACAAATCCACACTCCTTACATCGTAGGGACCATGCAAGAAGGGTTGTTTAATTGGTATGACCAGGCTCTCGATGCATTCACCCATAGTTGTGCTGCGGGTTACGCGATATATGAATATTTTGCAGATGAGCTTACTGAATATTTAGAACAAAAGGACTTTGATAGTAAAGAAGCGACAGACTTTATTCATAGCGCCCGCTTGCATAGAGATGATGCGATGGCCGCCTTGCAGACTGGTCGAGACCCCTTATTAGAATTAAACTCTTGCGACCCTGTTTTAGCCGCTGAATTAATCGATCAGATCGAGTCTGAAGAAACGAGCGCAGAGCTATCAGGCTACATGGAACGACAGTTCAACTTATACGGTATCGAACAAGATCATCAATCTGACCAAACCTTAATCATCCACCCTGGTGAACATATGCTCGAACAGCATTTCCCAGGTTTGAGCGATGAGGGTAATACGCTAACATTTCATCGAATGAAAGCGCTTGTACGTGAAGATGTAGAGTTTGTGACCTGGGAACATCCTATGGTCTCTGACCTGATAGAGCAAACCCTATCAGGTGAACTTGGGAATGCAGCACTATCAACAATTTCAGTAAACGGCGTAGAGCCCGGCACTCTATTCCTAGAAGCCATTTTTGCCTTAAACAGCATGGCACCGAAATCACTACAATTAGACCGCTTCTTACCGGTTTCACCACAGCGAATTGTTGTAAATATTACAGGGCAAGACTTAAGCAAAGTTTTACCTTACGCACAGCTAAATGAACTATGTAAAGGTTTAAAACGCTCAATGGCTCATGCTGTAATTAAAGAGATTCGTAATGACATTGGCACACTACTCACTCACGCACAAACCATTGCCGAAAAGGCCGTACCTGGTTTAATTAACGATGCAGAGCAAGCCATGGAGCAACAACTTGGCGCCGAGATCCGTCGCCTTGTCACACTTCAAGCAAAAAACCCGCTCATTCGTGATGATGAAATAGAGTTCTTAAAAGAACAAAAAGTTCTGTGCCAAGAATATATCAGCAAAACCGGCTTAGAAGTTCAAGCGATGCGCATTGTTATTAATACGTAGCCCTGATCAATAAACAGCGCTAATATCTAACGACAACAATAAATCTTAACGAATAGGGGTCGCCGACATTCGGCGCACCCTAGGTAAACAAAACACATGTTTGAAAACAAGCACTTAGTTAAAATAGCCAACTTCACCATGCCCTTTGGAAAATACCAAGGTCGCAGGATGATCGATGTACCTGAAGAATACTTACTTTGGTTCCGTCAAAAAGGCTTCCCACCAGGCGAGCTAGGCTTGCTAATGGGGCTTACCCTAGAAGTAAAAATCGAAGGCCTTGATAATCTAATCAAACCACTCAAAAAATAATTAAGCCCCCACTTACCAAAATACAGTTGCCGCCCCTTTAAAAATGATCAATAATTAAACAATACTGACCATTTCATGAGGCATTGTCATGACACTTCAAGCAACCAATTCAAACCTTTCGCTATCATCCTCGGTAGAAAAAGCACCAGGTAAATCAGGAAATACTGCCGCTAGCTCCAATGAAAATATCCAGACACCGCCAACAAAACAAGCAACACCCCAACAAAAATTAAATGTAGCTATCCTTCAAGCGCACCAAGACGTAAGTATTAGCACAAAAAACGAACCCTTAGCGCTCATTTATAAGGCTGCCATTGAGGGGATTAATAAAGAGCTAGAAACTGAACTTGGTGAGAATGCCATTGAGAACGCTTATGAAGGTGGATTAGATGTATCTCCAGAAGCTACTGCAGACCGCATCCTTAAATTTTCTATCGGTTTATTTCCACTTTATCAACAGCAACACCCCGAACTCAGTGAGCAAGAACAAGCAGAGAAATTCGCTGAAATTATCGGCGGAGGTATTGATACCGGCTTTTCTGAAGCGCGAGACATTCTGGATGGTTTAGGCGTACTGGAAGGTGAGATTGCCGACAATATAGACAAAACCTACAACATCATCCAAGAAGGGCTTGCTGCTTTTCGTGAAAAGTATGCACTCCCTGCAGATGAATAGGAACTATGCAAAAAGCAAACAATAATACCCACTATTAAGTAATGCTTACTTAGGCTTTTGAACTGCTTCGAAAGCCGCTAACTGTTCTGGTGTCGCTTTTGGCTGGTGATTATCTTTCCACTCTGAATAAGGCATACCGTACACAGCTTCTCTTGCTTGATCATAATCAACTTCTACATTTTGGTCTTTAGCCGCCGCCATATACCATTTCGACAAGCAATTTCGGCAAAAATTTGCTTGAATCATTAAATCAATATTTTGCACTTCTTTGTGATCATCAAAGTGCTTAAGTAAGCGACGAAACGCTGCGGCTTCAATTTCTGTACGCTGCAGATCAGTCATATCAATATCATTTGCCATGTGTGCCTCTTAATATGGTTATTGGAAAAACAAAACACCTTTCGAGAAGATATAATGCCTACATTATACTCATAGAACAGCTTTGACCCTTACACCTTTTCAGCGAGTATTTTGTCTTTCCTCATCATATCTTATGAACTTCGTACATCCATTGTAATATCCGCATGAAATACAATTGTATCTGCAGTATCAAAGACATCAACACGAATGACTTTATCACCCGACTCACTAAAATCAATTCCTTCCGATGTTGCCACACCACGTATATCTGTTTTTGCTTTAGCAAGGTATTGCACATTCATACCTTTTGGAATCCAACGAGAACCCTCTGGGATTGTTGCATCCGTCAAAGTACCCGCTACAAGCTCAGCCAAATTGCACATAGCAATCGCATGAACAGTTCCAATATGATTTTGAACTTCACGACATTTAGTTACTTTTGCTTCAGCGTAACCTGGCTTTAAATCAACAAATTCAGGATTAATCGTTGAAAAATAGGGTGCCATCTGACAAATCAATTGGCTAAACTGTTCAGGACCCGCCTGATTGAATGCGGTTAATACTTGGCTCATATGCCCACCTTGGTTATTTAGTTCATGTTAAAAACTGATTAAATTTTTACCAGCTTTGCCTTTCGTTTCATGACAAGACAGGCTAAACTTTACACAATACTAGAATGAAATTCTAGAACAATATTCTAATTATACATTTGACAGCCAATTTTATGAATAAATCAAAAGAACATATTTTAGCCGGCGCGCTAAAATGCTTTATGAACAAAGGCGTCGAAAGCACTACAATTGCTGATATACGGGACGCTTCTGGAGTGAGTGTCGGTAGCATCTATCACCACTTTAATAACAAGGATGGTATTGTCGTAGCGCTTTTTTTAAATGGCATGAACAACCATAGCTTACGACAAGAAAAAGCCTTAGCTGATGCAAAAACAGCAGAAGACGGCGTCAAAGCCGTTGTAAAATGCTATATCGATTGGATAGATGAAAATCCGGACTGGGCACGATTTGTATTTCGATACCGAAGTTTGGTCGAAAACAGCCAACAAAAAGAACAACACGAACAACAAAAGCGCGCTCACTTCACTCGTCTCCGTGACTGGTTTTACCCTTACATTGAGTGCGGCGAAATTAAAAAACTGCCATTTGAAGTTTATCACGCACTGATCATTGGCCCTTCCCAAGATTTTGCTTTACGCTGGCTAGCAAGAAAAACCAAGAGCAGCTTGATTGAACACAAAGAGCTTTATGCTGAGGCTGCCTGGCAAGCAATACAGGTATAGCTAAGCCCTAACGCTCGATATACATATAGATAGCCGCTCACACAAACACTAAAAGGATTTAGTATGGCAATTACAGATTGGCCAGTAAATGAACGACCGAGAGAGAAACTCTTAAATCATGGCGCCTCAAGTTTAAGCGATGCCGAACTCTTAGCGATTTTTTTACGTGTCGGGATACGTGGCAAAACAGCCTTAGACCTTGCCCGAGACCTTATTAGTCACTATGGGAATCTCAAGTCATTACTCATGAGCAGTGAAGATGATTTTTGCACATTCCCAGGAATGGGGCCCGCCAAGTATGTTCAACTGCAAGCCTCATTAGAAATGAGCAAGCGCTACTTTCATAATGAAATGTGTGAAAGTGACATCATCACTAGCCCAGAAGCCAGCAAACAGTTCTTACGAAGCGCATTAGCAGGCAAGCAATACGAAGTGTTCGCCTGTTTATATCTCGATACACAGCACAAAATACTTGGGTTTGAAGAATTGTTTCGCGGAACGTTGGATTCTGCATCAGTTTATCCAAGAGAAGTCGTGCAAAGTGTGCTAAAAAAAGGAGCCGCTGCAGTCATTCTCTGTCATAATCACCCCTCAGGTTCCACCACTGCCAGTCATGCCGACATTCAACTAACAGAACGCCTTAAAAAAGCGCTCGAATTAATCGATGTTAGAGTGCTCGACCACATGATTGTTGCTGACCACAAAGTAATGAGTTTTGCAGAACAAGGCTTACTTAGTTAGTGACTGAACGAAAAGTCAGATCTACTGCGGCAACACCAAGCGCACAATATTGTCACCACAAGATACAGTTGTTTAGAATAACTAAACGCCTATATCTTGTAGCGCCAATCTTGCACACTTGGAATAGTCTCGTTACGATCTACTTTCCGCCCAGGCACTAGTTAATTTTGAAACATTAAATATGATGTTTTCTTCGCATTTATTACAATAATCTTTGCGATTAAAATTGCTTTCTGGTATAAAGGCGGGCTCTTTGGTAAGGACTTTAAAAAAGTCCGCGATATGAATTTATTTTAACGTGCCTTCAAGGGTCGTTGACAAGTTGGAGGCAAGGTTACAATGTCTAAAGTATGTATAGTTACAGGCAAGCGCCCAGTAGCAGGAAATAATGTTTCACACGCAAAAAACCGCACACGTCGTCGTTTTTTGCCTAACTTACAATCTCACCGTTTTTGGGTTGAGAGTGAGAACCGCTTTGTTAAGCTACGTTTATCTACTAAAGGTATGCGTATTATTGATAAAAAGGGTATCAACACTGTCCTGAGCGAACTTCGCGCTCGCGGCGAAAAGATTTAAGGGGAATATAGAATGCGTGATTTAATACGTTTAGTTTCAAGTGCAGGTACTGGTCATTTCTATACGACTGACAAGAACAAGCGCAACATGCCAGAAAAAATGGAAATCAAAAAGTTCGACCCAGTCGTACGAAAGCACGTAGTGTATAAAGAAGCTAAAATCAAATAGTGATTCTTCTTTAGCATTAAGTCTTATGCTTCCATTAAAAAACCCGACTACTTTTTCAAAGCGTCGGGTTTTTTAGTTTTTACCAGTCAAAAATCACCTATGATAATTTTTAATCATCATGGTACGAATCAGGCAAGCGCACATCTAACTCTATTGGCAAATGATCTGACACAGGAAATGGCACTACTCCCGCCCGCTTAATCACTAACGAACGACTCACCAAAATATGATCTAAGCCCTTTTCAGGACGCCAGCTAGGAAATGTATGCGAAACACCCGGCAAGGCCACCAAGCCAGAAGTTTTGAGCGGTGAATCATGCAAGAGCTTCTCAGCATGCGTATTCATATCCCCCATCAGAATGACATGATCAAAGTCTTCGATTAAATCACGCACAAAGCGCAATTGCTGTGTCTGAGCACTTACACTTAAAGATAAATGCATAATCACCAATACAACTGGATCTTCTACCTTCCCATACTGAGCAACAATAACCCCTCGCCCTGGGATTAGTCCTGGCAGACTAAACTCCTCTACTTTTATCGGCCTAAAACGACTAAGCAAGCCATTACTATGCTTAGCAATCGGCCCAAAATTACGATTTAGTTGCTGATACCAGTAAGAAAACTCACCCTCTTTCGCCAAATATTCAACCTGATTAACAAATCCACTACGCAAGCTGCCACCATCAACTTCTTGCAAAGCAACTACATCATAGCCTTTTAATAATTCGGCAATCTTATCAAGATTTTCTTGTCGATTTTTATGCGGAAGAATATGCTGCCAGCTACGCGTCAGGTAATGACGATAAGCCGAAGTAGAAATACCCACTTGAATATTAAACGTTAGCAGGCGAATTGTTTTTGTCGTGTCTAGATAGGGCGTTTGGTCAATCACAGACTGATCAACCACCTTAGAAGAAGCCCCTAAAGGCGATAACATTTTAGTAAGCTGGGATTTCAATCGTTTGCGCATAATACTACTAAGACCTTGATACGATTGATTACATAAGCTGAAGAATAGACACGCTGGCAACTTCGTCAGCATGCCCAACCTACATTAACACTACTTTTTTAAGCTTTCACGCTCTTTATGAATCAAGAAATTAGCTATTTTCAACATATTTGGAAAACCGCCAGCATCTCGTACACCAATTTTATATTTACCATTAATAATTAAAGCTGGCACACCCGATACACGCAAACTTTTTATCTTTTTTGTTGCCTTTTCAATCGCTTCATCTATCTTCGAAATTTTTCTGAAGCCAGTCGCCTCAAAAAGCGCATCAAAGTCTTCTGACTTAACACCCTCAGCAATAAATAGAGGTTTCAAATCTTCAATATCATTATATTTTTTGGGTTTCGCTTGAATCGCATCAAACAAAGGCTGGTGCATTTTTTTCTCTACTCCCAGAAATTCAGCCGCAAAGTAAGCCTTTGCATGAACGATCCACCCGGGAAAAGTAGCAGGTAACAGCCTAAAATTAACATCATCAGCTAACCCAGCCTCCCATTTTGGAAGATGGTCATTATTAAATTCATAACAATGAGGGCATCCATACCAAAACAACTCAAGCACTTCTATTTTAGTTGGGTCAGCCGTTTTAACAAGATAAGGCAATTCTTTATAGTGTCGACCTTTTTCCCAAATGTCAGCAGCAAAGCCGAATGAACTCGCACAAAGCAATACCAGCAACAGCGGCATTAAACGCAGTTTAATTAAACGCATAGATTGTTCCTCTTTATTTATAAATATAATTCAATCTTTTAAAACTTAATGCAACATCATAACGGCGCTCAAATCAGTGCTCAAGAGAACTTATATGACTATTTAGTTAGACTAAGCGGACACAAAAAAACCCTCACCAGGAGGGTTTCTTTAATTCACTCAATAATTTACTTATGCAAGCCTGAAATATAGCTCGCTAATGCCTCAATCTCTTTATCGCTTAATCTAGCAACGACCGAGCGCATCACGCGTGTATCACCATCATTTGCACGATCACCACTTCTAAAGTTCTTTAGCTGTTTTGCAACATAATCAGCATGCTGCCCTGCCAAAGCTGGAAACACTGCCATTTCAATGCCTGCACCAGTAGGCCCATGACAAGCAGTACATGCCGCGACACTCGTTGCAGAGTTACCGGCTCTATATAAATCCTCACCCTTTTCAACTAAATCTTTCTTTGCTTGCCCACCAGACATTGTTTGCGACTGATAAAACGCTGCAATATTATTAAAGTCCTGAGCACTTAAACCATCCAGAATGCCTGTCATTTCAACAACAGAACGAGTACCGCCTTTAATATCATTCATCTGCTTCACAAGATACTTCGCACCCTGACCTGCCAGCTTTGGAAAACTACCTACAGCACTATTTCCGTCAGCGCCATGACAACCAGCACATACTGCCGAAGCCGCTTTTCCCGCCTCAACATCTGCCGCTGAAGCGCCAAAAGAGCTAACTAAACCAACAACCAACAATATACTTGTAAAAATATTTCTCATTTTTATCTCGCTCACTCTCATTCCAAATTCAGCTTTTAATTCAGCTCACAATACACACATAAGCCCGAAAACGAATAATCTGAGTATCATTATGGACTAAATATCGATAACAACAACAGAAAGATCAGGCAAAAAATTTTGGGCTATTATACACTAAGCCATTCTTGATAAAACCCTTACATTACAACACGGCTTTCTTACTTACAGCCTTATCATTTGCACGCTTAAAATTGACTTAACTATGACGACACTTACAATATCTTATAACAGCGCTTGTTTTTCACGTAGCGCGTCAAAGCTCTCAAACTGCCCCGAAGATAATGGCATAGAAATAGCCTTCGCCGGACGCTCTAATGCAGGCAAATCATCTGCAATTAACACCATTACTAACAATAAAAAACTAGCCAGAACCAGTAAAACACCTGGCCGCACACAGCTCATTAACTTCTTTGATCTGAGCACCCCTGGTATTCGCTTGGTAGATCTACCAGGCTACGGTTACGCCAAAGTGTCTTTAGCAATGAAAGCTGAGTGGGGGAAGCATTTGGATGACTACCTACGAAACCGCGACAGTTTATCCGCATTAGTATTAATTATGGATATCCGAAAGCCACTTACAGATTTTGACAATATGATGCTCGACTGGTCAGACCAATGTGAATTGCCAACGGTCATTCTGCTGACTAAAAGTGACAAGATGAAATATGGCCCCGCCAAAAGCACTTATTTTCAAGTCAAGAAAGCACTTTCAGACCACTCTTCGCTAGTTGATGTGATTTTATTTTCGAGCTTAAAAAAATCTGGCGTTGAAGAGATAAGAAACACGCTAACAAAACTCGTAAAAGCTAAAATGGATACTTAGTATTCCATTTTAGCCTTACAGACAAAAAAGAGGCGATCAAACTAACAAAAATACTAAGCAGCGGGTTTTGGCACAATACCCTCAAAACGATACGCAGCCTGCAACTCAGCTGCCTGAGCTTGCTTGCTCTCACAAAAATAAGGCATAACATAATCTAACACCTGATAAACACCATGCTTAATGGTATGTCTATTTAACGCGCTATGCCCGCCACCTTCTTCATCATGTACCGTCTTTAGAAATGTCATCCAATTCGTGACAATCAACCACACATTTAATGCTTTTGATTTACGCTGCGCCTCGGTCATTGGCCGGTATATTTCACTTTTCTCCATCTCATAAATAATCCCCCTGACACTTTCCAAGCAATCTAAGGTAAATTGACGGTAATCCTTACGCAAGCGTTCATCATTATCAAGTAAGTGCTCTAGATCGCGATGTAAGAACCGGTACGCCCACAAACCATTAAAAACCGCATCTAAATAGGCAATTAAGTCATTGATATGCACAGCACGATCGAGTGGAACATTTAAATAAGTATCAACCATCAATTTATAATTTTTGAAAATTTCATAAATGATGTCGCTCTTATTTCGAAAATGATAATACAAATTACCAGGCGATATATTTAAATGCGACGCAATATGGTTCGTCGATACATTACGCTCCCCGCGTTCATTAAAAAGGTCGAGACTCGCTAAAATAATTTTATCTTTCGTTTTCATCTAAACAATATCTTCCAGTATTTAATACAGCAGAAATAGAACAGCCGCACTCTAATGAGTGACGCACTTTTTCGCAATAACAGAAACAAAACAAGCGAACTAGGTCTCCAAAATAAAGCAAATATCACTTGTTTTTTTATGACCACTGGTCATATTTAATATTTATTCTGTTGACTTTTTAGAGTATATACTCTAAAAATACAAATTGTAGTGTTAACTCGCTTATTTATATTTTATTTTATTTTTATAGGGGATACCCAAATGGTCGCTGAAGTTATTCAGATTACTGAAAGCAAAAAACAAATAAAACACATGAATCATGTATTTGAAGAACAGAAAGCCGCTTTTCGTAAAAATCCTATGCCGTCTTATAGTGAACGCGTTGCTAACCTAAAAAAGCTTCGCGTAATGTTAATGGATAATCAGCAAGCTTTTGTTGATGCCATTGGTCAAGATTTTTCGTGTCGAACAGATGTAGAAACTAAACTCGCCGAAATAATGACGTCTGTACACGCGATTGATTACAACATAAAGCATCTAAAACCTTGGATGGCCATTGATAAGAAAAAAGTATCGCCACTATTCCAGCCAGCAACAAGCTTTGTTCAATATCAGCCACTAGGTGTAATTGGAGTCATTTCTCCTTGGAACTACACATTAGCTTTATCTATGGGACCACTCATCGCTGCGCTTGGAGCAGGTAATCGTGCGATGATCAAAATGTCAGAATTCACCCCGATTACTTCAGCATTGGTTGCAGACCTAATTCATAGCACATTCCCGCAAGACCTCGTTACAGTTATTAATGGTGATGCTGAAGTTGCAACGGAATTTTCCAGCATACCTTGGAACCACTTACTATTTACAGGCTCAACAGCCGTTGGACGCCATGTGATGCGCGCTGCGGCAGCAAATTTAACACCTGTAACCCTAGAGCTAGGTGGCAAGTCACCCACTATTATTTCTGATAACGCTGATATGGATGATGCCGCCCAGTCAATCGCTTTTGGTAAAGCATTTAATTCTGGCCAAACCTGTGTCGCACCTGATTATATTTTGTGCCCTGAACATCGCCTTGAGCATTTTGTAGATCGCTTCCAACACTTTGTTGCTAAAATGTATCCGACACTTAAGCATAATAAAGACTACACCAGTGTCATAGATCAACGTCAATACGCTAGATTACAGTCCTATCTGGATGATGCACGCGCAAAAGGCGCAACCATTATTGAATGTAATAGTGCAGACGAAGATATGAGTGTCGGTACACGTAAAATGCCCATTTACTTAGTACTAAATGCCACAGATAACATGCTGGTATTGCAAGAAGAGCTATTTGGCCCGATTCTACCGATCATCGCAACAAAGTCAGTTGATGATGCTTTAAACTATATCAATGATCGTCCATCACCCCTTGCCCTTTATTACTTTGGTAAAGACAAAAATGAACAACAGCATGTGCTGGATCAAGTACGTGCTGGCGGCGTTTGCATTAACGACACCATCTCTCATTTTGCTCAAGAAGACCTTCACTTCGGAGGTGTTGGCGAGTCAGGCATGGGGAGTTACCATGGCGAGCAAGGATTTTTAACCTTCTCTCATGCAAAGTCAGTCTTTAAAAAATCTGGATTTAACAGCACTAAGTTTGCATATCCTCCTTATGGAAAAGCGATCCATAAAGCGATATTTTCTATCTTTTTAAGATAAACCCAAAATGAGTATGGCCAACGCCATACTCATGATCTGGAAAAATGCATAAAATTTGGTTAATATTCGCCCCTTAATATTCCATCTTATTTTAATCTCTTCGCTTAGAGACCTTTGGGGCTTACCTTACGATGAATACTGTTGTCTATCCCGGTACTTTTGATCCAATTACAAATGGCCATACGAATATTGTTGAACGCGCAGCAAAATTGTTTGACAAAATTATCATTGCGGTTGCTGCTAGCCCTAAAAAACAACCACTATTCCCCATTGACCAGCGCGTTGAAATGGCAAGAGAAGTGCTATCGCACTTAGAGAACGTTGAAGTAATCGGCTTTGAAAATCTCTTGGCTGAATTCATAGTTGATCATCAGGTTAATATTATTCTAAGAGGCCTACGTGCAGTCTCTGACTTTGAGTTCGAATTTCAACTAGCAGACATGAACCGTCGTTTAGTGCCTCAAGCTGAAAGTCTATTTTTAACACCTGACAACCACCTTTCATATATTTCTTCGACCTTGATTCGTGAAATTGCCACACTAGGCGGAAACGTAACAGAGTTTGTTAACCCTATAGTCGTTGACGCCCTTAAAGCACGTTTTAACGATACGAAATAATATATTTTTCAGTTTAGAACATTACCTATTTATTCATTACGAGACACAGCATGGCATTATTAATTACTGACGACTGCATCAACTGTGATGTATGTGAACCCGAATGCCCTAACGAAGCCATTACACCCGGCGATGAAATTTATATTATCGACCCCAATAAATGCACTGAATGCGTAGGCCATTATGATGAACCACAGTGTCAGCAAGTTTGCCCTGTTGATTGCATACCGTTAGACCCTGAACACACAGAAACCCAAGATGAACTCATGGCTAAATATACTAAACTAACGAGTTAACTAACGTCCACAAGCTACTAATTCACAAGTACTTAATGACTTCCAAGGCTTTTGAACTACACTTAAAATAAGCACTCAATTATTTGGATCAGAAAATGGCAAAGAAAGAAAAAGCTGAGAAAGAAGCTCCTGAAGCGCAAGCCCCCCTTACGGAAGAACAACGAATTACCCAGCTTGAGAAAAAAGTTGGCAACAATAAGCTTTTCTTATTCGGTATTGCACTCTTTCTTGTCATCATTATTTCAATGATTGTGACCGCCTTTGCCATTCTTAACTTCAAAGGCCCGGAAAATTCTAATAATGAAGCAGTTACAGCACTGCAAACTGAAGTTCTCTCACTAAAACAACAGCTTGATAGCCTTGATGCAAAATTAGATAAAGTAGCCGTTACGCTTCCTGATTTGAAAAGCCAATTAGCGAATACTCAAAATACTGTACTTAAGAAAGTGATGTTGGAACAAGAACAAGGCTTTCAAAAGTTCTTAAGTGCCCTACAGTCAGGTACTTACGACTTAGCGCATATGGTTCCTGGCTCAAGAACCTGGTTAGATCAATATAGTGAACAAATAAACAGCTCTATCACGCATAGTAAAGGCCGCGTAAAATCACTCAAAAGCCTAAATTCTAATGCAGCGATAAATAAAGAAGACCCCTTCTTTGGCGAAGACTTTTAGTTTTTCTATTTTTTATTCAATTTAAGTGATTTACCTAACGGAGGTATTTCACTTTTCTTTATCGTAAGCTCCGGCCCCATTAAGATCGCAAGCCACTGTGTATCACGGCCACTTTCAAAAGCAATTTTGAGCAACATCGTCAAAGGGACTGAGAGCAACATCCCAACCGGCCCCAACACCCAGCCCCAAAAAACTAAAGACAAAAACACCACTAATGTCGACAAACCTAACTCTCGGCCCATATAACGAGGCTCTACCACATTCCCCATCACCATATTCGTCACAATATAGCCCAAAGCAGTCAATAATGCATGAAACGGCCCTAACTGAATTAAAGCCAGTAATGTCGTCGGGACGGCAGCAATAATTGACCCTATATTTGGAACAAAATTCAACAAAAATGCAATTAAGCTCCATAACATAGGATATTCAACACCTAGAATTTGTAGCCATATATAAATCACCCCTGCTGTCGCAATACTGATTAATACTTTAATGGTCATATACTGCTTAACGTTATCTATAAAGCGCTGAATATGGAGCATGTGGGTACTACTTTCGCCAAATGCATGATTCAATTTTGCAGGTATAGAAGCACCTTCAAACAACATAAAAATGACGGTTAAAATAATTAAAAATGAATTAGATAACACACCTCCTAGATTCCCTAAGGTTGTAACGGCTAAGCGAAACACTGTGGAAGGATCAAAATGCTGCATTAGTTTTTCTTTGGGTACGTCAAATCCCCAAGCTTCAACCAAGGTAAATAAGCCTTCGACCTGTATACGAAGACGCTCTTGATAAAGAGGAAGATCATTAGAAAAACTATTAAGTGAAGTCGTAATAATTGAAATGAATATTAATTGGATTAAACAAATAAAAATAACAACAAAGATAAGCGATAACCATTGAGGCACACCTCGCTTTGCCATGTACAAAAAAGGGGGGGCACAAATAATGGCAAAAAAACCCGACAATAAGAACGTGACCATCAAAGAATCCGCCGCCCTCATCCCTGCCACAACAATCACAAAAGCTGCCAACACAAAAAGAACCCGCGTTGCACCTGAAAATCCATTTACTGCATTCATAACTGTTCCTAATTAATTGAGCATTTAATGATACGAGAATTTAAGCTAACGCGCTGTGAAAATAGCAAAATATTGCCCATTACCATTATTTTCATTCGAACCTTAACAAAACTTAAGCGCAATATTGGAAAAAACATGAATAATAAGCCAATATTAAGAGACCCATTCATTTTATAACTTAAGTAAGCATAACGAATACTATGTCAGACAACCGCAATGACCTTAGAACACCAATGAAATGCCAAGTCAAAGTATCACATGATAGCATTGGTGAAATCCTTGTTAATACGCGTGACATCTCTGATGGCGGCATATTTTTATTAACTGAAAATATCGACATGCCACCTATAGGTACGATTGTTCAAGGACAAGTTCAGGGTATGGGCATGGTCGCCCCGATTATTAAAATGCAAATTGTCCGCCTTGAACCCGCAGGTATTGGTCTCAAGTTTATCAACGAATAGTCTCCTCAAATTCAACACCTTTAATTTTTGAATCCACCCGCTTATTTTTAAGCCTCCTAATAAGGAAATTTACTATGCGTATTGCATTATATAGTGCACTTTCAATGAGTTTTATGGCCGCATCTGCTTTTGCTGAAACACCTGCACCACATAAAAAACAATACAACGAGCCGACTCGGGGCTTTTTAATAGAGCACGGTACGGTTTCAGGCCAAGGCAAGGCATCGGTAGAATTTCATACCGGCTCTGACGAATTAAACGCTGGTGGTGGTATTCGTTTAGGCTTAGCACAAGCCGAACTGATTATTAATAGTGGTTTAAATGGTTACGATGAGAATGAGGCTTTACTTAAATGGGGTATGTCTGATTTGAACCTTAACCAGACACCTGTTCATTGGGCTCTAATAGCTGCGGTATCCCATCTTGATGTCGATTATGATAACGGTCAAGAGTTTGACCGCACGCACATCAAATTGGGCGCAGCGGCAACCATGAGTGCCGACGCTGCAACGTTTACACTCGCACCACAGCTTGTTTATGCTGACAGCGATGAAGCAGGAGAGACGGACGATACCTTTATTGAAATAGGTCTTGGTGGTTATGTCGGTGTAATAGACACCCCAACAGGCTTGTTTTCTTTAGGTGCAGAACTAATTTTGACCTCTGAAGATGATATGGACAACACCTTTGCTCTGGGTGGTCGCTGGGCTTATAACGAACAACTTAACATTGATATTATTCCGGCTATATTTAGTGAAGGTGACTTAATGGGCGTTCCTGGCTTAGTGAGACTCAATATCGCGTTCTAGTAAAGAAAATACCCGAAACTAAAAAAGCAGCCCAGAAACCTGGGCTGCTTTTTTTATACCCCAAGCATTCTCAGCTTGAGGCTATTGAACATACTTAGCCAACGCCAACCTTGGATCTACTTAATGCGCTTCATCCCAATTGTCGCCAATTTCCGCCTCAACAATCAATGGTACATCTAACTGCACAGCGTTCATCATTTGCTCAATTAGCATAGCTTTTACTTCTTCTGCTTGACCCTCAGCCACCTCAACAACCAATTCATCGTGCACCTGCATAATCATTGAAGCGTCTAAGGATGATGTTTCCAAATATTGATCTACTGCCAGCATGGCTTTTTTAATGATATCCGCAGCAGTCCCCTGCATAGGCCCATTGATTGCTGTACGCTCAGCCGCTTGTTGTAGCATTTTATTTCGAGCATTAATTTCAGGTAAATATAAACGACGCCCAAAAATTGTTTCAACATAACCATCCTCATGCGCCTGAGCACGAATTCGATCCATATAAGCTAAGACACCCGGATAACGTTCAAAGTAACGATCAATATATTGCTGCGCCTCATGCCGAGCCACTTTAATTTGCTTTGCTAAGCCGAATGCTGACATACCGTAGATCAAACCAAAGTTGATCGCTTTCGCTTTTCGACGCTGATCGGTACTAACGTCTTCTAAAGCGACGTCAAATACCTCTGCTGCGGTTGCGCTATGAACATCCAGCCCTTCAGCGAATGCATCCAACAAACCTTTATCTTGAGAAAGGTGCGCCATGATTCGCAACTCAATTTGAGAATAATCCGCCGCAATCAATTTATAGCCTTTACGTGCTACAAATGCCTGACGAATCCGTCGCCCCTCATCCGAACGAATAGGAATATTCTGCAAATTAGGATCACTCGAAGACAAACGCCCTGTTGCTGTTACGGCTTGATGGTAAGAGGTATGTATACGCCCTGTACCTGGATTGACTAATTTAGGCAATTTGTCAGTATAGGTAGACTTTAGTTTCGCTAAGCTTCTGTGCTCTAATATCAGCTTGGGTAAGGGGTAATCATTCGCCAACTCTTGTAATACAGGTTCAGCGGTTGAAGGCTGCCCTTTTGGTGTCTTTTTTATTATCGGCAAACCAAGCTTTTCAAAGAAAATAACTTGCAACTGCTTAGGCGAACTTAAATTAAACTCCTCTCCCGCCAACTCATAAGCTTCACGCTCGAGCGCTACAATCCTCCCCCCTAGCTCTTGACTCTGAATCCCCAACAAATGAGCATCCAACAACGCGCCCGTGCGCTCGATTTTAGACAACACTGGTACCAGCGGCTTATCTATCTCTTCATAAACAGATTTGAGGCCTTCAACTTGTTCTAATTGAGGGTAAATCGCATGATGTAAGCGTAAGGTTATATCGGCATCTTCGGCGGCATACGGTGCAGCCACTTCAATAGCAATTTGGTTAAAGCTTAGCTGCTTTGCGCCCTTACCTGCGATATCTTCAAAGTGTGTTGTAGTTCGGCCAAGATACTTTTCGGCCAAGGCGTCCATATTATGACGCGACCCTGTTGAGTTCAGTACATAAGACTCAATCATGGTGTCGTGCTCGACCCCTTGTAAATCGATACCATGATTCACCAACACATTTTTATCATACTTTAAGTTCTGCCCAACTTTTTTAATTTCGGAGCTTTCTAATAAAGGCTTCAACTGCGATAAAACCCAATCACGGTCTAACTGTTCAGGCGCATCGAGGTAATCATGTCCAAAAGGCACATATGCCGCCTCACCTTCAACACAGGCAAACGACACACCTACGATCTCTGCCTCCATATATTTCAAGCTGGTTGTTTCAGTATCAAACGCAAATAAGTCAGCCGCTTCTAATTTTGCGAGCCATTGATTAAAATCATCTTTGGTAAATACCGTATGATAATCACCTGCCTCTTGCTCTGTTTGTTCAGATTCGACGGTGTCATCTGCCCCAGATAAATCACCCCCATTTCCTTTTTGGCCCTTGCCTTGTTCAATTGCCTGCACCCAAGATCTAAATTCATATTCTTGATATAAGGCCAGCAAGCGCTCCTTATCGGCCTCAACATGCTCAATTTCTTCAAGATTTTCAGGTAATTCAACATCTAACTTAATCGTGGCTAATTGATAAGATAAGGGTAAAAACTCGATACTATTTCGTAAATACTCACCCACTTTGCCTTTTACTTGATCAGCGTTCGCCATAACACCCTCAAGGGAGTCATAAGCTGTTAACCATTTAACGGCGGTTTTAGGGCCACACTTTGGTACACCTGGAATATTATCAACCGAGTCGCCCACAAGTGCTAAGTAATCAATAATTTGATCGGGACGTACTCCAAATTTCTCAACCACACCCTCAATATCCATCGCCACATTGGTCATGGTGTTAATTAAAGTCACGTGTTCGCTCACCAGCTGCGCCATGTCCTTATCGCCGGTTGATATGACCACATCAACCTTTTGATTTGTCGCTTGGTTCGCTAACACGCCAATCACATCATCGGCTTCAACATCTGGCACAATCAATAACGGAAGACCCATCGCCCTAATAATTTGGTGAATCGGCTCTATTTGGCAACGTAAGTCATCGGGCATCGGCGGGCGATTTGCTTTGTATTCAGGGAAAAGGTCATGACGAAAGTTTTTACCCTTCGCGTCAAAAATGATAATCAGCTTTGACTCAGGGTAGTCTTGCTCAAGCCGACGGATCATATTGACCACGCCTTTAATCGCCCCCGTTGGATGCCCCTTAGAGCTTAACAACGGTGGTAGTGCATGATAAGCACGAAATAAATAAGAGGAGCCATCAACTAAAACGGTAGGCTTAGTGGTCGATTTATTTGTCATAAAATACGGGTCTATATAAATAAGCGGGTGAAGAGGTGTTTTCCTAGTGCTATAGTAAGGAAATTAGCAGCAAGCTTAAACTAGGAGTTACTATGCGTCGCACACTTTTTGCTATTTTAATCATATTACCCGCTTTATTTTCCAGTTCAAGCTTGTTCGCAGAAGAAGCCGCTTTGCCGGTTGAACCTCAAATAGTCATTCGACATGAAGAAGACAAAACACTTTATGAACACTCCGTAAACGGCGTGATTACTGAAATCAAGGTCGTGCCGGAAATTGGCGCTACGTATTACCTCGTGCCTGACGATGGTGGAGGTTGGATTAGAGAAGACCGTACTGAGAATTTAATACCAAAATGGGTGTTGTTTGAGTGGTAGCTATTGTTTGGCTAAAAGGGCTGTTAAATGAGAGCCGTCATAATATATAAAGTATATCGGCTCCAACATGTCAGTTGAACCACCAGCAAAAGCGAACCCTTTTGATTAACCTAAGTCTTAGGTTAATCAAATATCAAGCGTCTTAAATGTTTCGAAGTTAGCCTCTAAACATTATTTCAGAAATGCTAATTAGTAAATAACTCTCAAGCCTCATCTGTCCGCAACTAAGCTAATTAATCCCAAGTATGAATACTGATTGAACCTAGATTATTTGGCCGATCTATGTATCGACGTCGTTTGTTAGAATAGCCACATGGCTGACCTTAGCTATATCGATTTTCAACTTACCTATTATTGATCACAATGATCACTCTTGAGAAATGGAGGCTAGTTTAAATCTGTTTCACCTCGAATTTCTAAAAAAGATATTATGATTAGTCTATCAATAGGACACAACGAAACTACGGAAATACTTGGATTCAATAAAGTCTTAATATACGCCAGCATTTTCTTTTGAAAAAATTCAATAAGTTTTGTAGCGCGGAGAGCAATAAATTCGCTGATAATTCATATTGTTCTTCCATATTAGGCCCATTTCTTTTTAAGTACTTCAATGCTAATCTTATTTACTGAAGTCTATTCGACATCGATTACGGAGGATTGATTCATTGAGCGACAACTTAGAAGACAGCTCCACTAAAACCGACCCAGCGACGATAGAACTTCTTGTTGATCCGCCCGCTACTGCGCCTTACCTTGACGAGAAAGAAAACGGTCACTGCTAATTACTAATATGATGGTAGACAAGGATAAACAGGGGTATAGAATTGACTTAGATCTGGCGTTTCGAGCTCTTGAGGTTTCAATGACTCAATTACAACCTGCCGACTATTTTGTCGCGACGCAATCGATCAAGATAACATTTCTAGCAGAAAATTCGACCGTCATTTCTCATACATCTAGTCAAAAGTTTGAGACCAATTACAAAAATACTTACTCAAGAAATAGGACTACAAACCTAAGGCTGCAATCCTCTTCAGTAAATGGGACGCCGCCTTATCCGACATATGATTCCGGATCGATGTCTCAATATGAAGTAAGTTTTCAAGGTGCAGAACATACACTTGTGGCATCCTCAACACCAGGTCGTGTCGAATGGACACTCTCGACTCCTAGAGGGGAAAAGGCCATTCGAGATTTTATACTCGGTAATCTATATCTTTACTTGGTTGTTGGGTGGCAGGACTTGCCCCGCAAGGGAAGTATGTTAGTTCGCCTTTCTGATATATCTTTTTTCAATTCGAATAGTCGAAAAATTACAAACCCACTTACTGTTATTGCTATGCGATATGCGATGTGGCTAGACAAAATTGAGTTACCATTACAAAACGCCCTTTCGATAGAGTTTGAGGTCAAAGATGAAAATTGAGAGTCGGTCGCTAGTTCGAAAATTAGATATGATTGTCTCTGCAGGCGAGGACCTTAAGGCTCTCGCCATAGCTGCTGGAATAGAACCAAATTTATTCAAAGAATTCATGAAGGATAACGACCTAGAAAATGATCTACACGCTTTAGCCCTACTAGCAGAAGTAATACAACAGAATAAAGTAATTGCTAGCCGACAAATAAAACGCAGTGCTTTAGTAAGAAGCTCCGTCCAAGCTGGCTTGGCTAAGGACGATAGCCAGCAACAGATTGAAGAAATGTCTGTAATGGACGTTGTTGAATTAATCGAAAAATTGGAAGATAAGTTTGGCGTATCTTCCGATGACACGGACGCTGCTGAAGAGCAAGCAGGATTCGATGTTATTATAACTAGCTTTGGTGACAACAAAGTCGCTGTAATCAAGGTAATTCGTGAAGCTACAGGCCTTAGCCTTAGAGATGCTAAAGATGTAGTTGAATCTACTCCAATCGCTCTTAAAGAAGATATATCTAAAGAAGAAGCGGAGGATCTTAAGAAATATCTTGAGGAAAATGGTGCAAAAGTAACCATAAAATAAGCCCCTCTGACAACTCGTCATACAGTAAAAAAAGCGCTTCGTATCTCCAGTGCATCAGGCCTTTCTTGTAACGCCTCCTTCTGGCACAAATAAGTATCTGATAGATATGTCAAAGCCATGCATTATTTAATAATGCTCGAGTGTCTTATTCGTTTCGAAGTTAGCCTCTCAAAAGCGTTTAACTGAGGGAATTGAATCAGATGAATTAAGACATTGGCAGTGAAGTGAAGTGAAGCCAGGCTACTTTAACTACAAGATTCTAGCCATGCAGTGGCGACTGCTAGAGAAAATTTTATATTTCTTATTCATCTATTTCGACCAGTATCCCTTCTGAGTTTCTTTCAAACGCAGAGCCATATGGTGCTTCAAGGAATGCGGTAATATCAGGAGAGTAATTAGCAATGGTGTTTATATCATAGATTTCATGATTACTAGAATCATCCATATACTTTTGAGACTCCTTTCCAGACATAAAACACCACCCGCTATCCATTTCATTTCTCGGCTCATCACGATACATATAACCAACACGTTTACCTTGAACAGTAATCATATCTGTTGCTATGCATCCGCCATAACCAACAGCAAGCGGTTTCATCTCATGACCTTGTAATTTAAATTTTTTATTCATAGCAAATCTTCTATGCCTGAATTATAACGCAGCTATAACTCGTTATGAGTTACCCATGTAGGTTCTCAAATTTCATTAACAGCTCTGTTGCTGGAGTTATGGATTCCAATATCCGGTTATCAGGTATCGTGAAATTCTTCCTCACACTCCAGATGCAGATCTTACTTCTATACGGGACCAAATATCACCCAGAAGCGAGTATATTTCGGAGCCAGCCGAAACTATTCATATCTTATTATTCAAAACAGACTACGCCGTCGACAGTTACCTTGTTAGATCTCCGCTGTCATCCAAATGATTCGGTGCGCACAATACAATTTTATTCAGAAAGCTTCAATCGACCGACCCTCAAGTATTTACAGGGCGTTTGTCTTCGTTATAAAACAATTTAATTCGTCGCTTCGAATAAATAGTTTCATAAAATATAAAAAAATCATCAGTCTAGTATGAACATTCTAATTATTATCCGTATCTTTAACTCGAAGCCTAGTTAATCACAACTTATGCGACCTCAAAAGGAATATACAATGAGCACTATCAAAAACTACCAAGAGCAAGTTCAAGACATCATCGAAAAAGCAATCGCTACAGTTGAAGAGCAGCATAAAGCGCTTGCAGTAACATCTTTTGAGTTCATCGAAAAGCTATACAAAGTAGATACTGTTAAAGCTAAGCACGATGACGTTGCTGACGTTGCTTACAACAAAGCACGTGAAGTAAACAAGCTAGTTGCTGATTACGCAAGCGACCTTATCGCTAAGTTCGATAAAGAAGAAGCTGCACCAGTTAAAAAAGCTGCTAAAAAAGCTCCTGCTAAGAAGAAAGCTGCTGCTAAGAAAAGCACCGCTGCTAAAGCAGAAGCAACAGCTTAATTTTGAGTTTTAGGTATGTGTTGCCTTATTTACCCCTTGGCAGCACATCCTGTTTTCTCTTATAAAAAAATACCCGCACTTGGCGGGTATTTTTTTGTCTAATATTTGTATTGCGCCATTTTCAGCATTCGATTTCGCTACTGAACTTGCCGCTGAATCATAAGACTAACCCGTCGATTCCGCTGTCGATTAGCTTCTGTGGTATTTTCTACAAGCGGTTTGGTGTCGCCGTAACTCACGGCTCGAAACCTTGATTTTTTAATTCCCTCTGCCACAAAAAACTGCAAAACCTCAGTAGCCCTTGCTGATGCTAAATCCCAATTAGAAGAAAACCGTGATGTTGAAATAGGGTGATCATCCGTATGGCCCTCAATAAACACCAAACCCTCGGAAGCTTTTAACACCGGCACTAATTTCTCCAAAACGTCTTCGCCCGACCGTGTCAGTTCTGAGGTCCCAGAACTAAACAAAACACGAGATTGAATCGCGAGCTCAGTAAAATTGCTGTCTTTTATTAAGGTGACCAACGCCCCTAAGCCATTTTCTTTTATTGATGCAGAAATATCTTCAAGCCAGTTTACGTTTTGTGTTTGTCTTCCTACTTTTGAAAAGGCTAGGTCCGACACATCAACAATATGTTCCTCTGGAGCTTTAGCATTAGAATTATTAATAGCTTGTTGCGCAACATTTTCGGCTAGCTCCGCGCGACTCAATACTAGCAGCATTACAAATACCGTTGACATCAACACAAAAACATCAATGTAACTGATCATCCAGCTATCATCACTATTACTTTCAATATCGTTCGTTAGAAGCTGTAAATTTAAAGATGGTCGACTTGAAGTTATCATTATTTAGGCTCCAAACTTAGCCATCATTGCCTTTTGCGCAGACATTTTATCCGAGGCCATATTTTGTGGCATTTCATTGTCTTGATCCTGTACAAAGCTCATGAGCGTGTCGCGAACAACAGAAGGTGTACGATTTTGATGTATCAAGGCAATACCTTCCGATAACAAGCTTAATGCCAACACATGCTGATTCCGACGTTGCTCTAATTTATTAGCAATAGGTTTAAAAACTAAATTCGCAAGCAATAAACCATAAAAGGTCGTCACCAATGCAATCGCCATATCTGATGTGACCGATGCTAACCCCCCTGCCTCTAAACCCTGAAGCATGTTTACTAAACCTAGTAATGAACCGACCATTCCAAACGCAGGAGCATAGGTTGCCATAGAGCGAAAAAGGTTAATGACGGATGCTTCTTTAGCGCGATATTGTGAAATCTTCCAATTCAAGAACGACATAATGTTCTCCATTGAGTTTTCGTCTCTCACCATTTGTAAACCACGCTGAAGAAAAGGGTCTCTCAAACGACCAATATCATTATCTATCTGGTCAAACTGTTGACGAAAACCTAACTTTGAAAAATGCAGAATTTTATTAATTTCTCCATTTAGGTTCAGCGTTAACGGATCTATCACCACTCGAGCTTCTTTAAGCCCGTAAATAGCATCTTTTAACGGCACACTAACTAGAACAGCTGTTAGAGTACCGCCAAACACGATCAATAAACCTGGGACATTAATAAAGGCCATCGGATTCTCTGCAGATAAACCAACAGCTGAAACAAGGAAGGTTAAGCCGACAATGACACCGGCTAAATTGGAGTACTTAGAAAAATTCATAAACGAGCCTTATTTATAGCGTATTTCAAAAAGTTCGCCGTGCTATAAATACGGAACTTGGTCCGTAGCTTAAAAGGTAATACACAGCATTTGATTAATGCTATGCATAAATTAAGCCTACTTTAAAATATTAGAATCAGCCTAAAAGAGACATTAGGGCACTAGATGAGATAATTAACGCTCAAAAAAGGCAATTAGTTGCCACTAAGCCAGCAGATTGTTGTCAATAATTTATCCTATACCTTTAACCTTAACCCTCGTGCCCGTTATTGCGACTTGAGTTTGTTCGGTTTTCCACCTGTCTACTCATAACCAAAACTTAGTAAGTTCAGAATTCATGTGTGTTTAGGTGGCAACTTTTGCGATTAGGCAGTCTCTGAAGATAAGGGTTAACATGGCCTAATTATTATGATCTCTATTACTAAGAGAACTAGTGGTATGGAGTTAACTCAATTTATCCTTTAGAAATGAGGTAAATGCGCGAACTTTTTCAGGGATATAGGTACGCGATGGATAAACAATCCAGACCATGGTCTCAAAATTGGTGGCAGTTATTTGATGCCCAGGAAACACATTGACTAGCTCGCCATCTTCAAATGAACTTCCGATCAGCCAGTCGGAAAGTAAGGCTAAACCTGCTCCATCAATAGCACATTTTTTAAGCACTATCCCAAGATTTACAGTTAGTCTGCTTTTAATATTAACTTGTTCAACATGCTGTGGGGCGTTCTTTATTCGGAATTTCCACGTGGAGTTAAAGCCAGGAAGAGGAAAAGTTAAACATTGGTGATGTGCTATATCGCTCGGTTGCAGGGGTTTCCCATTTTGTGCCAAATACTTCGGGCTGGCGCAAACGCTATAGACTGTTTGCATTAGCCGTTCAGCAACGAGCGTTGAATCGACTAAAGGGCCTTGTCGAATGGCAACATCAATATTCTCGCTCACTGGGTCCAACACGATGTCAGTTAGGTGTAGGTCTACAGTTAGGTCAGGGTGAAGTTTGGTGAATTCTGTTAGCAGGGGGGATATACAAGTAGCACCAAGTGAGGGGGACGCAGTTACACGTATAGTACCACTCAGATTTTTGGTTGAATCTACAACAGCTAGTCGAGCATACTCTAGTTCTTCAACGACTGGCTCTACACGTTTGAAGTAGAGTTTTCCTGCCTCGGTTGGAGATAGACTGCGAGTGGTACGCTGAAATAAACGAACGCCTAGCTCTTTTTCGAGTGAAGCAATGGTACGAGATATTGATGAAGGGGAAAGGTCTCGATCCTTAGCTACGGAAGAGTAATCACCACGTCGCATGACTTCTACAAATATTTTAAGTGCTTCAATGTTCATTCTTGCTCGGGTTTAGTTTATGCATAAAACGCATAAGTGTTATGCTCTTGTTGATATTTAATTCATTATCAGCATAGAACTATAATGCACTTTATGACGAGCGGCTAGGCTAAATGTGCGCAGCCTGAACTGTTGGTTGAATGGATAAGTGAATTAACTGGAGAGTTATCCGATGAATAAGAACATGAATGAATTAGACTCTGAACAGGTTTCCCCAAGGTTGTCACAGGTAGAAAAAGGGGAAATTTTTCTTTCGATGCATCATAAGGACGAAGCCTTCATTATTCCTAACCCTTGGGATATTGGTACGGCGCGATTGCTTGCTCAACTCGGTTATAGAGCCCTAGCAACTACTAGTGCAGGTTATGCGTTTTCAATAGGGCAGCGGGATAATACAATTGACCGTGAAACCATGATGCTTCACGTAAGAGGTATAGTAGAGGCCACTAACTTGCCCGTAAGCGCTGATTTGGAAAATGGTTTTGGTGATTCACCTGCAACTGTTGCGGAAACTGTTCAACTTTCATCAAAAGTTGGTTTGGTAGGCGCATCAATTGAGGATGCCACAAACCAGAAAGGTAACCCCATTTATGAATTTGAACTCGCGGTGGATCGTATACGAGCAGCGGCAGACGTTAAACAGTCATTCGCACACCCTTTTGTGCTTACAGGACGTGCTGAGAACTATTTAGTGGGACGACCAGATCTTAAAGACACCATTAAACGTTTGCAGGCCTATCAAGAAGCCGGTGCGGACGTTTTGTATGCTCCAGGTGTTACCAGCAAGGATGACATTGCGGCCATCGTTCGTTCAGTGGATCGGCCTGTAAACGTAGTGATGGGGCTGCAAGGCGTAAAACTGAGCTTAGCTGAACTGTCAGAAATTGGTGTTAAACGCATCAGCGTTGGTAGTGCATTAAGTCGTGCAGCATTGGGTGCGTTTCTGCGTGCGGCCAATGAAATGCTAGAAAAAGGTACATTTAATTTCGCTGATGATGCTGTTAGTTATGCTGAGATTAGCTCCATGTTTGTAGCTGGGGATGGGAATTGAATATGAGCATTGTAGATACACCTGAACCTCCTTATTACTCTGTAACCACAACCGCACTATTCACTGAAAAAATGAGTGGATATGTGAAAACAGCTATGTCACTTATGGAGATAGCAAAGAAAACAGAAGGTTTTCTAGGTATGGAAACAAGTCTACAGCAGGATTGTGGAATTGCTATTTCCTATTGGGAATCGCTTGAGGCCATTAAAGCTTGGAAATTTTCTGAGGCTCATGTGAAAGCAAAAGAGCAGGCAAAAAAACAATGGTTTTCTGCTTATATTACCCGAATCGCAAAAGTAGAAAGAGCTTACTAACCTTAGTAATTTTTAGCCCCGCAAATAAAATTGTGGGGCTGTAGTGTCGTTTTAACTCCTTTTTGTTTAGATTTAAAAGAACCGTTTTTTCACATAGAAAGGGTCTGCCGGAACTCATAAAGGGAGCGCTTTTGCTCACTTTCATTAGTTATCACAAATTTGAAACTGACTGAATTATCCTGAATTACGTAAGGTCGCTAAGAGGCGGCTTAATACGAACCTAAGGCGCTTACAAATATTCTGTAGGTCGGAATTTATTCCGACATAAACTCAGAAGTTAAACAGAACCCAGAAGTATTTCAAACATTTTGTCGGAATAAATTCCGACCTTGTACCGCGTGAGTTACGAAAACGCTCATTTTCGATCATTATTCCAGAGACCAAGCCGGCTATCCCCCCTATTTAAGCAAGGCCGCAGAGCGGAAACTTTGCGGACATTTAAACTGCACATGCGGCCAAAGAGGCATACCTAAATCGCCATAACAGACCTTCCATTTTTTACTTCAAACACTATTAATAGCTAAACGTTCTTTTAATTCTGTCAAACGTTCTGGCGTACCGACATCGAGCCAATAATCAGAAATAAGCCCCCCAAGAACCTGCTGCCGATCAATATACTCTTTTAATAAGGGGCCTAATGGACTTGGCCCTGCTTTTACATTTTCAAATAAATGAGGATGAAACAGTGCAATTCCCGAATAGGTATAAGCGGGTAAAACATCCCCAAATAAGCTTAGCCTTGAGGTTTGTACATCGTAACAAAAATCACCCTGTTTATTATGGTCGGGATTTTTGACTAAAGCCAAATACGCTAGCGTCTGCGGATTTAAAGCAGGTAAACTTTCTAGCCACAAAGCTAAATCCATCTCGGTATACACGTCACCGTTTACGACTAAGAAGGGCTGTTCGCCATCACTTAACAAAGGCAGTGCGGCTTGAATACCGCCGGCAGTTTCTAGCAGAACTTCTTCGTTCAAATAATGAATCGTGACAGCCCATCGCGACCCATCACCCAAAGCGTCAGGTAGTTGTTCACCTAACCAATGAGTATTGATAACAATGTCTTTAATTCCACTATTCGCAAGTCTTTCTATATGAAACTCAATGAGATACCGACCCGCCACTTTTAATAATGGCTTAGGCGTATGGTCCGTTAGCGGCCGCATTCTTTTACCTAAGCCGGCAGCTAAAATCATCGCTTTCATACGTCAGCTTCTTCTTTCAATGTTGTTTCAGCAATTAGTTTAATGGTGACTAATGGCTGAACTTTATTTACCAGAAAAGTATGAAATTCCTTAAGAGATGAATACCCTTGGCTGACCCGAACTAAATAATCAACGGTTCGAGGTATATCATCAAGATAACCGTGCTTGCCATCTCGCAATGAAAGACGTGCAAAAATCCCTGCCGCTTTTAGGTGTCGCTGCAAGCCCATGAGATCAAACCACGCTTTAAATTGCCCAAAGTCGTAGTTTAAGTCCCCTTTGTTTTCTAATAGTGAGTAATATTGCAGACACCATTGCTCAACTTTTTCATCAGGCCAAACGATATAGCAATCCCTTAATAACGAGACTAAATCATACGTCACGGGGCCAAACACAGCATCTTGAAAGTCGATCACACCTAATGAATCATCTTTCAACACCATTAAGTTTCGAGCATGATAATCGCGATGGACAGGTACCTGAGGTTGAGCAAGTGCACTGCCCGCAAGTAAATTAAAACTCTGCATTAGCATTTCACGTTCGTGCGTACTGAGCGTTAAACCTAGTTTTTTCTCTAACAACCAATCTGGGAATAAGGCCATTTCACGCTGTAGTAATTCAGTATCATATAAAGGCAGACTGTAGTTTGAATCAGGTTTAATCGCTTGAATTTCAATTAATGCTTTCATCGCCAAACCATAATAATGGTCACCCGACACATTACTCTGTACTATTTCTGCTACTTTACTTTCTGCCACGTCAATCTCTGGTTCTTTAGTAAAGAGCGACGCCAACAGTACGTCATCACCAAAATCACTCAACAATAAAAAACCTAATTCAAGGTCATAATGATGAATAGTGGGCACTTGAACACCTTGGTTTAACCAATGTTGAGCAATGGCTAAAAAGCTTGACGAGTCTTCTTTATCAGGTGGTGCATCCATTACAACCCACGTCTTACCCTCAATCTTCGCTCTGAAATAACGCCTAAAACTCGCATCGCCTGACACCATATCTAAGGATATATCTGCTTGATTTAAAGCCTTAGCGACCCATTCTGTCAGTTTTTTCTGTCTTAAATCCATACCCTATTTGTACCTATTTTCTATCTCGTAAACGCCTGCATTGATCAAGCTAATGTTTATTTCCCTATCAATACGATAGTACATCCGCCATCCTAATCAAAAAGTTAAATGACATCAAAGTAAGCACCGTTTATTATTCGCACTTATTATTCATATTTATTTTACATTTCGACACTTTTAACGTGAGAAATAAAAACCTAAGGCGCTATAAATTTGATAAGCACTCAGTCTTATTCGCTATCCCATAATTTTTTTTGGCAGAGAATTTATAAGGATATTTTGCGCATTAGTTTGTTCAGCCTTTTGAGCAGTGCTCTATTTTTTAGCGCCCAGAGCCATGCAAACAACACGAGCACCTCCTCTCAAAAAAAGACAACAAAAGCCCAATGCTCGACGTTGGAGCCATTACCAAGTTCAACTCAGCACGCTATTAATAACAAAAGCAATGAAGAAAGCCGCCAGACGAACAACCAAGACCAATCGACTACAACGACGGAATCAGACAAAATAATTACCATACATGCCAGCCAAGTAGATTATCAGCCTGGCAAGCAGTTAGAACTCGTTGGTGATGTTGAGATTATTCAAGGGCCCTATCGCGCAACCAGTAATGAGGCAAAGATTAACAGCCAAACCAATCAAGCCGAATTAGCGGGCGATATCGTATTATCCGGGCCTGATCTCACCCTCAATGGCGACACCGCTACAATGGATGTGACCACACATCAGGTCTCGATTGATAATGCCAGCTTTATCAACCCAAGCACCAACCTTAACGGCAAAGCACTCAAAATAGAGCAACCCGATACAGACACCCTTATTATTCATGATGGCCTTTTCTCTAGCTGCCCTCCTGAAGATAGAGATTGGGCCTTTGCATCTAAAACAATTACCCTAAATAAAGCGGAGGGCTTTGGCGAAGCCGACGGGACACGCTTTTTAATTAAAGATGTGCCGGTTCTTTATATCCCTTGGTTTTCTTTCCCGATTGATGATCGTCGAAAAACCGGTTTTCTTTACCCTACTATCGGGAGCTCAAATACAGAACGAGGTCTATTTTTATCAACACCCTACTATTTTAATTTAGCACCTGACTATGATGCTACTGTCATACCCACTTATATTCATGGAAGAGGCTTACATACCGAGCTTGAGCTCCGCCATATAACAAAGTCGGAAGAAAACTTTTTAGCCTTAGGTTACATTCCAGAAGATAAACACTACAGTGATGAACAAAGCAACTTAGGTCGAACAGACGACGGCGAGCGCTGGGGGCTAAATTTTAAACAGCAATTTGAATTTCAATCCTTTGCAAAAGGCTGGCACGGTGATATCGAATTCAATGACATTAGTGATAATGACTACCTTGATGATGTAGGACAAGGCTTGCAAATCGACCGAGCAGATCATTTAGACCGCCGTGCCGAAGTAAACTACTCAAGTGATGATTGGCAATTTAGCATGCTGCTTCAACAATACAAAAGCATTGATGACCAACTACTCCCGAATGAAGAAGCTTATCAACGCTTACCTGAAATGAATTTTAGCTTGTATCAAAACATGAATGCATTGCATTTAGACTGGCAGAGCCAATATGTTTATTTTTATCGCAGTCAAGATGGACTAACCGGTGATGACAAAACTTACGGCTCTCGTTTACGCCATCAACCGAAAGTGTCACTACCACTTAGAAAAAGCTGGGGATTTGTAGAGCCTTCATTCACCTTAGATCACACTGATTATTCTTTACAAGAATACGGCCCTAAAGAAAACCACCTTTCACGCACCGTGCCTATTTATGAAATCGACTCCGGATTATATTTTGACAAGCCATCAAGCTTTGTAAGTAAAGACTTACGCTTAAGTCTAGAACCTCGTTTATATTATGCCTATTCTAAAGCGAAGGATCAGGATGACATTCCAAATTTTGACAGCGCGATACCTAGTTTTTATTACGACCGTTTATTCAAACCAAATCGTTTTAGCGGCGGTGACCGTATCGGTGATAACAATCGCTTAACACTTGGTTTTACCACTCGATGGACAGACAAATACAGTGGTGTGGATCGTGCCGTTTTTAGTCTCGGGCAAATTTACCACTATGATGACCGTACCGTTAATTTAGATGGGGAAGGACAGTCCACACGCAGTGATTCACTTTTTGCATCAGAACTCACGCTTAAACCTAATGATAATTTAGAGTTATCTATGACCGGTTTATGGGATTCGAAAAGTAACACAACTCAAGAAGGCAACAGTAGTGCTCGATTTCATAGCAAAGATTATAGTACGGTGCTTAATTTCAGTCACAGGTATATTAGAGACGAATTAGAGCAGTCAGACACGTCATTAATCCTTCCTATATACAAATCATTCAGTTTAATTGGCCGTTGGCGATACGATTTAGAAAGCAATAGCACCATTGGTACGCTGGCTGGGGTAGAATACGGTAGTTGCTGCTGGCGAATACAACTCTTAGCTCAGTCACACTTAACGGATGACTCAGAAATGAGTAACGGAATTCTATTCCGTTTTCAGTTAAACAGCCTCGGTAGCTTTGGTAAGAGTGCGAATAGCATGGACGAACAAGTTCCTGGTTATAAAGCACGTGAAGAGTTTTTTAATTAAAAATAGCCTGCTTTCACACAACAAAAGTTCTCAAGTAATAATTTATAGTAAATTTTAGGTAGTTAAATAATGATATTTAGTAAACCAAGCACTATGTTGTTTGCATTCTTAAGTAGTTGTCTATTTGCAGTAAGCATACACGCTCAATCCGTCCCGCTCGATAAAATTATCGCCGTCGTTGATGACGATATTGTTATGCAGTCTGAGTTAACTCGTCGTATGCGTGCTATTACGACCCGACTCAAAACTCAGGGAACCCAACTCCCCTCTCAAGAGGTGATGCATGCCCGTGTACTTGACCAACTCATTCTTGAAAACATCCAACTGCAGTTAGCAGAACGGCTTGGTATTCGTATCGGTGATACACAACTCAATGCAACCATCGACAGTATTACCAAATCGAACAAAATAACTTTGGCGCAATTTGAAGCACAACTAAAAGCGGAAGGCGAAACCTATGCCAGTGCTCGCGAGCAGATTCGAACAGAAATGATTGTCTCGCGCGTTCAAAAAAGAGAAGTTGATCGTCGTGTACGCGTCACCGACCTAGAAATAGAAAATTTTCTTGCATCAAAAGAAGGGCGAACACAATCAGGCACAGAGTATTACATTGGCCACATACTCGTTTCAGTTCCAGAATCTGCCTCATTAGAAGAGATTGAAGCAGGTGAAAAGAAAGGGAATGACATTCTTGCTTCACTTAAAGCCGGTGAAGACTTTAAAAAAATGGCAATTGAGAAGTCGGATGGCCGGCAAGCACTAAACGGTGGTGTCATTGGATGGAGAAAAGAAAGTGAACTTCCATCTATTGCCGCCGATATTATTCCAACTTTGCCCGTTGGAGATCCTTCAAGCTTAGTCCGTACCAGCAGCGGCTTTCATATTGTCACAGTACTTGAAAAAAGAGGTGGCAAGCAACAGATGATTGATCAGGCACATGTTCGCCATATTTTAATTTCACCCAGTGAAATTCGCACCGATCAAGAAGCTAAAATCATGATTGATAAGCTTTATGAACGTATTAGTAGTGGTGATGACTTTGCTGTACTGGCTAAATCCAATTCTGATGACCCTGTTTCAGCTATCGATGGCGGTAGCCTTGACTGGGTAAGTCCAGGGCAGATGGTGCCAGAATTCGACAATATGATGAATGAGGTCGCTTTAGGTGAAGTCAGCAAACCCTTTAGATCTCAATTTGGCTGGCACATTCTTGAAGTCACCGAACGTCGAAAGCAAGACATGGGCGCACTAATACAAACCAATCAAGCAAAGCAGGTAATTCATAAGTATAAATATGAACGCGAACTGTCTAATTGGTTGCTCGAAATCAAGAGTGAAGCGTTTATTGAAATTAAAGGACAAAAAACTAAGGACGAAAGTGACATTGAAAGCAGCGTCTCTGAAGACCAAACAGAAGAAGATAAGACTTAATGACTAAAACTGCCTCAGTGCAAAGCCCCATAGTTGTTACCCCTGGAGAACCAGCGGGTATTGGCCCAGAACTCTGCATTCAACTTGCAAAAACTGGATTAGATACACCGATTGTATTTATGGTGGATAGAGACTTACTTCTCAGCCGTGCTAAAGACATTAGCATCGAACTCAATGTTATCGAATGGGATGGCATGCCTTTTACGGGTAGCCCTGCCCGTACAATGATTGTTCAACACACCCCATTAAATGAAGCCTGCCAAACAGGACAATTAAACCCTGCCAATGCTCAATACGTTTTAAACTGTTTAAACAAAGCAATTGATGGTTGCCAAGATGGTATTTTTTCAGCTTTAGTCACTGGCCCCTTACATAAAGGCGTCATCAACGATGCAGGCATTCCTTTTAGTGGCCACACTGAACACCTTCAAGAACGCTGCCAAGTAAACAAAGTCGTGATGATGTTAGCCAGCCCTAAAATGAAAGTCGCACTGGCAACCACTCATTTACCCTTAGCAGATGTGGCCTCAAGCATTACTCACTCAAGCTTAACTGAAGTCATTGAAATTCTGATTAAAGACTTACAAAACAAGTTTGGCCACCCGCACCCAAGAATTCTAATTGCAGGCCTAAACCCTCATGCAGGGGAAGGCGGGCATATGGGTCGAGAAGAAATTGATGTGATACAGCCGGTTCTAGATCGCTTTAAACAACATAAAGCTGACCTCATCGGCCCCTTACCTGCCGACACATTGTTTACTGAAAAATATTTACGTGACGCCGATGCCGTACTAGCCATGTACCATGACCAAGGTTTACCGGTATTAAAATATGATGGCTTTGGCGAATCGGTCAACATTACCTTGGGGCTTCCCATCGTCCGCACTTCGGTTGACCATGGAACCGCTCTCGATATTGCTGGAACAGGGCAAGCCGATATCGGAAGCCTTAAAACAGCCATTAATATTGCGTTGCAAATGCAAGCCCCTACTTCAGATTCTGGTTCAGGCGCTGCACAAATCACCCCCACATTTTCTACAAACTCATTTGGATCATTCTAATGGCTAAACATACAAAAAAAGCTGGGCATCAGGCCCGAAAACGTTTCGGCCAGAATTTTCTGCATGATGAAGCGGTAATCGACAGTATTATCTCAGCAATAAACCCTAGAGCCGGCGATAGAATGGTCGAAATCGGCCCAGGACTTGGCGCTTTAACCGAGCCATTGCTCATTGCTTCAGAAGGTAAACTACAGGTTGTGGAGTTGGATCGGGATTTAATTCCGATTTTGCGCACAAAGTTTTTTAATTACCCTGACTTCATCATTCATGAAGGCGATGCGCTTCAATTTGATTTTGACCAACTGTCGGAAGACGACCAGCAAATAAGAGTAGTCGGAAACTTGCCCTATAATATTTCAACACCGCTAATTTTTCATTTATTAGAAAATATTAGCTCCATCAAAGACATGCACTTCATGCTACAAAAAGAAGTGGTTGATCGTATGGCATCTCGGCCGGGCTCTTCGGCGTATGGTCGCTTAGGCATTATGACCCAGTACTACTGTAAAGTTCAGCCCTTATTCTTAGTTGATCCTGATGCATTTAGACCCGCTCCCAAAGTAGACTCAGCCATTGTAAGGTTAGTGCCCCACACAACCTTGCCTTATCCCGTTGAATCGGTTGAACGCTTACAAAATGTTGTGCGTGTTGCTTTTACTAAACGTCGTAAAACCCTACGAAATGCTTTATCAGGCGTCGTGGCTCCCGAAGCGCTCGAAGATTTAAAAATTGAAACCAGTCTACGGCCTGAGAACTTAACATTAGAACAGTTTTGCGCCTTGAGTAACTGGAAGCCTTAAGTCCACCCATTCAAAGTGAGCACTTTATTTAATAAAGTGCTCAACGGTTTTTTCTGAAAATCCAAATAAACAAATAATCTAGTTTGATTTGAGCTCATTCAAAATATCAGTAAAAATCACCGAACCCGGAAAAACCTCTTCCCCTGCTCGAGCGACTAAAACTGCTTGCGCTACTTCACCAGATTGCACAAATTTCTCAGCCTGACTCACCAAAGCACGCTTAACAGAATCTAAGCCCTCCAAAGCTTTTTCGTTTTCAGGGTCTATTGAAAGTACGATTTTATAGGCATCAAAAGCGTTAGACCCTGCTGGTGAAACTAATCTTCCGATACGCTTATACGTCTCAGCAACTTTAAAGAGTTTGGCCACTTTAGCCGCTTTCTTAGGAGATAAAGTCTGTATCGTAACTTTTGTCGGTGTTTTATTTGGTATTGTTTGAAAAATTTCGGTTTTATTCTCGGCAGCCTTATCAGTAGGACTTAACGAAGGTGATAAAGTCTGTATCGTAACTTTTGTCGGCGTTTTATCTGGTATTATTTTTAAAATTTCGGTTTTATTCTCGGCAGCCTTATCTGTAGGTCTTAACGAATAAGAAGAAAACACATAAAATATCATTACAGCGATGACGGTAAACAGTGCACAGCCTGCAGCTGCAACCTTATACTTGTTCTGAGTTTTTTCGACCTTACTTTCTTTTCCATCCAGAGCATTTAAAAAGTCTAGTGCATTTTGAAAGCGGTCATTTGCGTTTTTCGATAATGCTTTTTTGAGTACTTTATCAAGATAACGCGGAATGCTTTTATCGATTTTTGAAGGCGGAACGATATCAACATTGATAATTTTTTGCGTCACTGCAGAAGTAGAGCTCCCTTTAAAGCAATAAGTACCCGTCAGTAATTCATAAAGTATTATCCCTGTCGCAAATAAATCTGTACGGGGATCAACTACTTCGCCAACACACTGCTCAGGAGACATATACTTCGGTGAGCCTATCACGGTTCCTATCTGTGTCATGTCTGAATTATCAAGCTTAGCAATACCGAAGTCTGCAATTTTTGCAACGCCATCACTTGAAACAAATATATTAGCCGGTTTTAAATCCCGGTGAGTAATGCCATGTTTATGGATGCTAGACAAACCACGCAATACACCTTTCACAATTAAAAGTGCTCGCTTCAAACTAATAGGCTCTCCTGCTTCCAATACATGCTTTAAGTCATGACCTTCAACAAACTCCATCACATAGAATGGGCAATTATCTTTTTCACCGGCATCAAAAACAGACACTATATTGGGATGAGCAAGTTTACCTGTTGCTCTCATTTCATTTCGAAAGCGCTCCCGAAATTCATCCGAGGCATTATCCGTTAACAGCGCCTTGTGAACTGTTTTAACTGCAACCATCCGATGAAAGTCTGGGTCAAAACATTTATAAACTGTGCCCATTGCACCGTCACCCAATTCTGAAATGAATTGGTACTTTCCAAAATCAGCGTTATTTTCATTGTTTGGCTGAATGACAACGGTATCTGACATTTTGTTCGCTTTCTCTACTTCAAATTAGGCATTATAAATGTACGGTGTGCAATATATGAAACCTGACAACCATTACTCGTTAATATTTGGAAACAAGAAGAATTCACCCGCCTCATGACCTGCGTATTTTATTGCACCGTAATCTGGGATCTGCTCATGCGCCATCGCAATCGAATTTCGCCTAACATCCCCTAACACTGAAACAAACAAGCTGTTTCCATCCAAAACACGCTGATTATTTTCTAGGGCGTTAATAAAAGCTTTGGCGAAAACAGAATGGTCTCCGCCACCAGAATCCAGCACAGGTCGAACACCACCAGACGTCAACACAGTTCTCGCCCTAACATCTGTCATCACGTCTAGCCAAGAGCTAATATCATCGTCAGACATATTTAAATTTTGGCGCGCAACCGACGCGGTAGATAAAGTACCGGCATAACAGGAGTCAGCAACAACCATAACATGGTTGGCTTTCATGGTATTCAACTGGTCTGAAATCGCCGTATTCGATAACCAATTAGCTGAATTACCAGGTTCCGCATCGACAGGTAACCAAAAACCTTTTTCATTTGACTCATCTAGGTCTCCATGCCCTGCATAATAAATTAACAAATTGTCTTTCTCCGATAAACTCTCCCTAAGGTCATTTATCGCCGACAAAATATCATATCGATTCGCGTTCAATAATAAACGTGTGTCGAACCCATATTGCTCATTTAATATCTGGCTAACCGCAGTTGCATCCGCAACGGCAGTTTTCAAATTAGCATAATTTGCATAATTATTATTACCAATAACCAAGGCATAAAATTTTCCATACTTATCGGAAGAAATATCAGTTCCAGTATGACTTGAGGCTTGAACATTCACTCCGGAGGGGGAGGCTATCGAGTCAAGAAAAAGCGTAAAATCAAAGCCGACTGTTTGCTCTACCTTGTCCATCGCACTCATTGAAATATGAGTTCGCTTGCTTTTAATCGGCACATTCAAGAAAAACAGATTAAACTCATCAAGCTCAACCGTTTCTCCGTTCACAACAAATTGAGACACGCCTGCAGCCGCATCAATCTTACCGATTATTTCTCGTTCACTAACCGCATTTCTCAGTAATGCGCTTGGCCCACTTCGAGTTAATGATATTGGCGGGTCAATTATTTCAATAGAAGGGGGTGCAAACTGCCCTGCAGGCAAAGTAGCTTTTTCGCGCTGCTCTTTTTCCAAAGCCTTGCGATGTTCTAACATCAGGGCCTCATTTTCTTTCTTGTAATTTTCAAGCGCTTTAACTTCTGTTAGCAACTTCCCCAGTGAAGCTTCGAGTTCTTTGGTCGCAATAATAGTTGACGCATATTCCAATTGTTCAGTGTTAATTCCTGAAGCTTTGCGATACCAATTTAACGCTGTGACCGAATTTTTCTCTACCCCAAGTCCTTTTTCATATAGGTTGCCCAAATTGATTTGAGCACGCGTTAAACCTTGTTTAGCTGCTTTTTTGTACCATACTGCCGCTAGGTCATAATCCGGTACTAAACCCAAGCCTTTTTCATAGATTTCACCAACGTAAGCCTGCGCCTCAGCGTCACCACTTTGAGCTTGTGGTAACCAAATTTTAAGCGATGTTGCATAATCAGCCCGATCAAATGCAGTATATTCACCGCCTCTGATCGCGCAGTCTAAAACGGTTGTCTTAACCGGTTGACGGGCGGTTAAGTATCGTGAACTTTTTCCAAGCTGCCGAACTTTCCCTGGCAAAAGACAGTCAACAATCATTAAACTGTCTGCATTTTGCTCAGTGTCTACATTAGCTGAGCTGAGGTCACTTAAATTAGCAGCACAGCCACTCAACCCTGCTAAAAGTAAAATCAGGCTAATTCTTTTCATAAACAACATCCTATTTCTGGTGACACGCTATTTTTTTGGGGGGGGCTGATCGCACCACAAAAGCTAAAGGTACCTGATACTAAACAAATATCAACACTTACTAATTTTAGTCAACTTCTATGCCAGTTTTATTCTCATTAATAAAAATCAACGCTTTTCTAAATTCTGAATAAAATGGCAGCCATGCAAGGTTATGCCCATCAACAGGCAATTCTACTAATACTGAATTTGCCTGTTTTTCTGAAAACGCATTAATCCACTCAGACCGAATCACTTCATCAAATGGAGAATACAAATGTAGCTGCTGAATATATGCAGGCAAAGGTTTTCTTAAATCAGGATCTAAAGAGCCCTGCAATTTAGAGTAATGATGATATTTCGCCCACTTATTAACCTGTAAATTAGCCGCGATCGTCACGACGGCCTCAACATTAGGTAGCTTTTCGGCCATCAGCATCGCAAGCGCTCCTCCTCCACTATGCCCAACTAGAATGATATTTCTGTTAGTGACATGTTTTTTTAAAACTTGAACCAAACTTGATACCACACGCTCACTATATCTTCCATGTGTGTACCAATAAGCAGAACATTGGTCATCTTCCAAGGCAAAATAACAGGGCCTACCCAGATAAACAGCGGGAAAGTCTGCAGACAAAAACCATTCCAGCAGTAAGGGTTCTTCTGGGGTTGGTTCGAATGCTATTTGATCAGGTCGCAGCCAAGGCTGCCCATCCCCCTCAATAAAAATAACCAAAGCAGCATCTGAATCAATATACGTATTTTCCACCCACAAGTGCTTAAACGTTTCAGAAGATACAACTCGATAAGACTGGCCTGCACTATCTAGCGAGTTATAAACAGGCAAAGAGCATGCATTCAAAAATATGAGCAAATAACTCAAAATAGTAACGCGCATTACTTTTTTAGACATCATCACGTTCCACGACAATCAAACTCCAAAATGCATAGAAATATTGTAAACTTCCAACTTTAACAAAAACATAAATTTTTGTACCAATGGTCACCTATGAAAACACACGTTCAAGATAATACTAATAGATTAAATAAACACTCTCATACTTTGAACTCAATATGGATTTTTTGGGCAGGATTCATCCTCATACTTTTCTCCAGCTCTGCATCGGCATTAATAATTTCCAGTCCATCAAACGGTTCTAACATTACACAAGGCTCAACTATTTCGATATCAGCAGATAGTGAAAACGCAATGTGTAGCGACTACCTTTGGAATTTTGGTGGTGCTGCCACGAATCAAACACTATCAACAGGTGGTACAGATTTAAGTACATCTGTTACTTTGAACGTCACAGGCACGTATACAATTACTTTGAGTGCCACCAGCTGTGAAACGACCCCTCCTGACGTATCCATTACCTTAAATGTGAATGCGAATATTTCACCCACAGCAACCATCGATGCCCCCAGCACCTCACAATCTATTCAAACCGGTCAAAGTGTGACTTTTACCGGTTCAGGTAACGATGCTGATGGTAATACCCCTTTAACATACAGCTGGAATTTTAACGGCGGTGCGGCCAATAGCACACTCGAAGACCCTGGAAGTGTGACCTTTGCTACGCCTGGAACCTATACCGTCACCTTCACCGTGACCGATTTTCTGGGAGCCACCACTAGCGATACACAAACGATCACTGTCGCCGATAACATCGCCCCCACTGCCAGTATTGATACGCCAAACACCTCACAATCGATTCAAACCGGTCAGAGTGTGAGTTTTACCGGTTCAGGTAACGATACCGACGGAAATACTCCTTTAACATACAGCTGGGACTTTAATGGTGGTGCGACCAATAGCACACTCGAAGACCCAGGAAGTGTGGCTTTTGCAACGCCTGGAACCTATACCGTCACCTTCACCGTAACCGATAGCAATGGTTCCAGCACTAGCGATACACAAATAATCACTGTCGCCGATAACATCGCCCCCACTGCTAGTATTGATACGCCAAATACCGCGCAATCGATTCAAACTGGTCAGAGTGTGAGTTTTACCGGTTCAGGTAACGATACCGATGGTAATACTCCTTTAACATACAGCTGGGACTTTAACGGCGGCGCGACCAATAGCACACTCGAAGATCCTGGAAACGTGACCTTTGCAACGCCTGGAACCTATACCGTCACCTTCACCGTGACCGATAGCAATGGTGCCAGCACTAGCGATACACAAACAATCACTGTCGCCAATAATATTGCCCCCACCGCCAGTATTGATACGCCAAATACCTCGCAAACAATTCAGACCGGTCAAAGTGTGAGTTTTACCGGTTCAGGTAACGATACCGATGGTAATACTCCTTTAACATACAACTGGGACTTTAACGGCGGCGCGGCCAATAGCACACTCGAAGATCCTGGAAACGTGACCTTTGCAACGCCTGGAACCTATACCGTCACCTTCACCGTGACCGATAATGAAGAAGTGACCGGCTCCGATACAATTACGATTACTGTAACGGATAATGGTTATGATGAAGAGGAAATAACAATTATAAAAGAAGCGATGGAATCAATTGCTTCAACACCTAATGAATCTTCTGTTTCACAGGCTGTCGTCAGCTTTTGTATTGATGCCGAATTAGATTCTAGTATGCAAGCTAATTGTGATGACTTAATTCAAGGAGCTTTAGACGGAGATGCAGAAGCCACAAATGCTTTAGCACAAATTACAATGGATGAAGTTTCAGCCCCCTTGGATGCTTTATTCTCCTCTTCAAACGTAACGCAAAACAATATAAACACACGACTCAAAGCTTTACGTCAAGGAGTAAAAGGCCCGAGTTTAACCGGTTTAAGTATTAATATTCCGGAACAAGGTTCACTTCCGATCGGCACATTATTAGACGGCTACGTTTTACAAACTGGCGGAAACGCCGGAGATGAAATTGATTATGGTCGCTGGGGTATGTTCCTTAATGGGTCGATTTCGGTTGGAGAAAAAGACGACACAACTAATGAAGCCGGTTATGACTTTAATACAAAAGGCTTAACCTTTGGTATTGATTACAGATTAACGGATGAACGCATTATTGGTGGGGCATTTAGTTACAGTATGATGGAGAACGACTTAAATGCTGATGGCGGCGACCTTGAAGGCAGCAGTTATTCAATGCTCTTATATGGCACCCAATATACCCAAAACGCCTATATTGATGCTAGCCTAAGTTACGGCTGGAGTGACTTTGACCAAAATAGGAATATAAGTTATACCCTTTCAGGAAACACGGTCGAACAAAACTTGTTTTCAAATTACGACGGAGGCGAGATAGCTGCAACGGTTGGAGGAGGTTACCAACTAAATTATGGCGCACTCACATTTGGTCCAGTTGCACGAATTGAATATACAAAATTTAATATTGATGCATTTCAAGAGTCCGCAGACACAGGCTCATCTAGCTGGGCAATGGCTCTCGACAAACAATCTCAAGAAGTTATTAATACAAGCTTTTCTGGTCAGATGGATTATGCCCTTAGCTTCTCATGGGGAGTATTAATTCCAAATATTCAGATAGATTGGATTCATGAATTTAAAGGCAGTAAGCAAGTCGTGAATGGTCATTTTGTGGGAGATACAACCGGCTCAAGTTTCTCGTTAGAAACAGATGTTGAAGATACCGACTACTTCACATTCGGCACGGGTTTTTCAACACAGTTACCTCAGAACCGGTCAGCTTTTATTTTTTACCAAACAGTACTAGGCAAGTCAGATATTACACAGCATGACCTAACACTCGGAATGCGATGGGCTTTATAATTTATTTAGCACACGCACCCAGCAATTGGTTTTAGAAGCCTAAAATCTATAGTTGATAAGCACTCTAATCAAAAACATACAGATTTAACGTGAAATGGTAGAGGTGACGAAAATAGGCGTATAAACTATTGATTTATGATTAACAGAAAAGGGAATTGCCATAAAAAATACTGTAACACTAGTAAAGCTTTCAGTATCAGAAAAAATATCTATTCAGACATTGAAAAGCCCCGGCTAGATGGTCGAGGCTTCCAGTCACTCACTTCATAACATGTCATTTCTGGAGTTGCTATCTATCCCCTTGACGCTATTAATAAAGCTTGTATTTATATTGCGCTTTATTTTAATCATCGTCAACTACACGGCGTAATTTTCGCCACGCTCTAGGGGAAAATCCAGTCACAATACTGAAAGCCCGTGAGAAAGCACTGACATCACTATAACCAAGTATCTGTGACATCAAGGTAATGTCCATATTACTTGCTTGCAGTAACCAACTAGCGGTATTTGTACGCGTTTCTTTCAACAGGTATTTAAAGCTTGTTCCTTCCTTTTTTAGGCGCCGCTGCAACGTTCTTGAATGCAGCCCCAAAAACTCAGCCACCGTCGCAATATTATGTTCGTCACTGCCAAGCATTTGAAGAATTAATGTACGTACTTGGCGCACTAAATCGTTCCGGTCACGATCAAGTTTTCGGTTCAACTCTCGCAATAAATAGGCACGCGTGTCATCGTCATAACGTGCGATTTTTTGGTCTAGGAATTTGTTCGAAAATCCTATTTGGTTTTGTTCCTGATTGAATCGAACCTTAAGGCCAAAATAATCCAGATATAACTTCTGGTTTGATATCGACTCATGCGTGAAGTTAACAAACTCAGCTTCAAAATGTGGGCCGCATAAAGATCGAAGAAGTCTAAAGCACACCGCTAATGAGAGCTCTTTAAGTTGACAAGCTTGTGGTGAACTGTGAGCAAACTGATACCGTGTAATGACTGAATGCCGCTCATAGTGGTCAATTTTCCAATATTCACCTAAAACATGCGTACAAATAAATGTTTGTGCAAGTTTGACCGCTTCACTAAACGAATCGCACGTCTCCATTAACAGCCCAACCGCGCCCAGCATGCGCAAATCTTGATGTTGAGCGATACGTAAACCGAAATCTTCACAATTGTAATGATCGGCACCTAGCTCTAGAACGCTTTCAAATTTAGCGTATGAAATCAACTGTTCCGGATTCTCTAAAAGGTCCAAAGGTAATCCGACCTCTCGCAATAGCCAATCAAAATCACCATCAAGTTTATTTACTACTTGATCCAGACCTGTCAGCGCGGCTGATCGAATTGAGTAATCGAAGTGTTCCATAATTGACCCAAGATAAATATAAAAAGCACTCATACATTGTCGTGAAATGACAAGTTTAAAGCAACTACCCTGATTAATATGTAACCACAAAATAAATAAATGAATCGATATTTAAAAAATCTCTTCACGAAACAATGAGGCTAAGCGAATGCAACACTTTGATATAGTTATAAAAGATGGTTTATATTTTGATGGTACGGGTGCCGATTCAAAAATAACATCTCTAGGTCTCAAGGATGGACGCATTACCAAGGTAGGCCTCAACGAATCTGAATTACAGCAGGCAAAAAAAACGATTAATGCAAAAGGAAAGTGGGTAATGCCAGGTTTTTTAGACACTCATACCCACTATGACGCCGAGTTATTGGTCACACCGAGTTTATCTGAATCAGTTCGACACGGTGTAACCACCGCTCTCGTTGGTAGCTGTTCACTTAGTATGATTTGTAGTGACTATGAAGACGCTTCCGACATATTCACCCGTGTAGAAACCGTGCCGCGCGAAAAGGTACTTCCCATTCTAAAAGAGCATAAAACTTGGAAAACACCAAAGGAATGGGTAGGTTTTATTAAGCAACATCCACTTGGACCAAACCTGGTCTCCTTTTTAGGTCATAGTGATTTGCGAACAGGCGTCATGGGTTTATCACGCGCGACAGATAAGGCAATAAAACCGACAGAAAGCGAAATGCAAAAAATGGAAAGCATCTTGTCTGAAGCTTTAGATCAGGGCTTCCTAGGTTTATCTTCCATGTGTTTGACCTGGGATAAAATAGACGGAGACAGAGAATGGTCAAAGAGCCTGCCGAGTACTTACGCTAAATGGAAAGAAATTAACCGACTTAACAAGCTACTTCGAAGTTCAAATCGCGTGCATCAGGGTGCCCCCAATGCGGCAAACCCGCTACAAATCCTTCAGTATCTAAAAGAAACACTCGGCTTGCTACGTAAGCCGCTCAAAACAACCTTAATAACACTGATGGACCTACGCGGTAATGCGACCGTTCGACCTTTAGCACAACTTGCATCAAAACTGGCTAACTGGTTTGGTGGCGACTTTAGATGGCAAGTACTGCCGACGCCGTTCACCGTTTATGCCGACGGCATCGACGTAGTGTTTTTTGAAGAGTTTGGTGCGGGTGAGATGGCTCTGGACCTTAAAAATGAAGTTGAACGAAATGAATTATTGAAAGACGAAAGTTACCGTCGACAATTTAGAAAATTTTACGGTGAGAAACTTAGCCCACGCGTCTGGCAGCGTGATTTCGCTGATGCTACTGTGATTGACTGTCCCGATAAATCGATTGTTGGCAAAAATTTCGATGTAATTGCCAAAGAACGAGGCATTCACGTTGTCGACTTATTCTTGGATCTCGTTGTCGAATTTGGCCGCTCCCTACGCTGGTATACCACTGTAGGCAATCACCGCCCAGATATACTAGAACGAATGGTGCAAGATACCAATACCCTTATCACGTTCTCAGATGCAGGTGCACACATCCGTAATATGGCTTTTTATAACCTACCGCTTCGGTTTTTAAAAATGATAAAAAAATCTCACGATAGAGGACAACCACTCATGCCGATGGAAAAAGCAGTATGGCGTATGACTGGCGAGCAAGCAGATTGGTTAGGCGTAGATGCAGGAAAAATTCAACGAGGAGATCGTGCTGATATAACTATTATCAACCCAGAAAAGTTCGACCAAAACCTGGAAACCGTGCACTGGGCAACGATGGAGAATTTTGACCTTGAGCGACTCGTAAACCGCAACCCTGGGCTCGTTGAACATGTAATAATTAATGGTAAACTCGCCATCGAAAACGAAGAAGTTTCACCCGAATTGGGACAAAATATGGGCTTTGGTACCTTTTTACCCGCGAGATAATAGCTCTATCGACGTTAATTTTTTAAGTCACTTTAAGTCAGTAAATTGCCACCACTTGAGACATAATATGCCCTACGCAAACCAAGAAGACTATCGAACAATTACTGTTGGCGCACTAAAATTTAAAGTCTGCGTTCAAGGAGAGGGAGAACCTTTACTGCTTTTACACGGATTTCCTGACGACCAAACTGTATGGAAGAAGGTCGCCCCACTTATGGTTGATCAGGGCTATCAAGTGATCACTTTTGACCAAAGGGGCTGTGGCGAAAGTGATGCTCCCGTTGGTAGAAAATACTACAAAATACGTACAATCGTAGACGATATTCCGGGTATTCTCGACGAACTCAATATTAACGACCCCGTTGCTGTGATATCTCACGATTGGGGTGCCGTCATTGGCTGGGGCTTAAGCTTATTTCATCCAAAAAGAGTCAAAGCCCATGTCGCTATTTCTGTTGGCCACCCTCAAAGTTATGGACGAGCAGGCTTTCAGCAAAAATTCATCAAAGGGTTTTACACCCTATGGTTTCAGTTAACCGGTATCACTGAGTATTACTTATTACACGGAGGTTTTAGCCGCTGGTTATCACACCACGATGACGAAGCAGGCGTACTCAAGAGAATGTCACGACCAGGAAGACTAACTGCTGCGCTAAACTGGTATCGTGCTAACTTCATCGACATTTTATTCTCCAAATGGCCTCGCTGCACCATACCAACTTTGGGTATCTGGAGTACCGAAGACTCTTACCTCACCGAAGAACAACTATGTAATTCTAAGAAATATATGGATGCCCGATGGGATTATAAACGCATTGATGGCGCGGGCCATTGGGTACCGCAAGATGCACCAGAGAAAATCGCTGAGGTTGCGTGCAACTGGTTTAAGCAACACTAATTGAAGAGCCTATCATTCTTACTCAATACGATAGAGAGCCATAAGGTAATAACTCATTTTAGAAAAGTATTTATGCATTGTTCATTTCCCCCTCAACTAATGATGGATAAACTACTTTTTTATCGTTGTTCACATAATGGTATGATCAGCGATACTTGCTCCATTTAAGCCTCTGAACTTAGGGCTAATTTGGCCTAAATGTCATAACTCAACTTACGACAATAACGCTAGCTTTCACTTTGGCTTATTTAGTCCTTATTTATCATTAATACCTGAATATCTGCGATGAATTAGTAATATTATCAATATTCAGATGGTCAAATTAACTTCACCACAACAGTTGTTAAAAGCCTTATTTTAACTAATACTTGTACGAAGTGCTTTTATATTGGACGTAAATTCTGATGCTACTAAATCGTTTCCTGATTGCTTTTTTTGTATTATTTATTCACTCATATGTTTTTGCTAGTGAGCGCGTCATTCACTTTGGTTTGAGCGATTC
>Ga0209184_1000240_pt1 | contig 69041 bp, 72 predicted proteins | sample EN8Hudsemesocosm_2_FD_184627 | JGI IMG/M metagenome (GOLD analysis project Ga0209184, IMG submission 184627) | Methane-oxidizing microbial communities from mesocosms in the Hudson Canyon - EN8C Hudson Canyon (SPAdes) (version 2) | ecosystem: Environmental > Aquatic > Marine > Cold seeps | place... | reverse complement strand
CTCAGCTAGTGCTGTCATCAACTGGTCTTCGGTAATCACGCTGTTTTGAATCAGCAAGTCACCAATACGAATTTTTTTCTTCGGTTCATTCATACCTGATCTTCTCTAATACTCGCTGGGTGCGATGTTTACCGTGTTAACTGTTCAAGACGTGCTCTGGCAAACTCTACCAAGGACGTTTTTAGCTTAGGTGACACAATCGCTTGGCGATAAGCGTAAGCCGCATCATCGTAACGTTTAAGGCGGTCATAACCGACACCTAGACCTAACCACCATTCACCTTTTTCTGAATTAAATTCAAGCAGTTCTGCGTAGGTCTCAACAGATTTTTCAAACTGACCCGCTTGTTGATAGTAGTTTGCCAATAAGGCTGCATAATCGCGGTCCTTCGAAACCTCAGGTGGATTCGTTTCCAACCACTGTATCGCGCGCGCTACATCGTATGTTTGTAATAGCCAGCGCGCCTTGAGAACTCGTAGCGCGGGCAAATCATCGAAATCAACTGGCGTTAAGACATCTCCGGCCTCTGCAAATCGTTGCGTCTGCATCAAATACGTCGCCAACACCGTTCGGCTATAGTTGTCTTGTTCTGAGTCCGCGATAAAGGCATAAAGCGCCTGAATCGCAAAGGAAGCCTCTCCCTTCTCTAAACGCTTTTGATTCTGCTTGGCAACTTGCTGGTCTTGCGCTGTGGGCGTCAAGCGCACGACAGAGGTACCTTCCTCCAACACTTTCTTACTCGGTTTATCTGCAACCATTTCAGCGGCACCAGTCGCCTCAGGCTTAGCAACACTCGCGCGCGGCTCGCCTAGACTTTTGGTCTTCTTTGCGCTGTCGACTTCGGTGTGTTTCTCTTGTTTCTTTTGCACCTTAGCTACGACGGCAGCAGGCTCGCTCTCTCGCTCGCTTTGAGTCACGCGCTTGTTCTCTTGAGGCAAGGCGCGCTCTGACGCTATATGCTTTTCGAGCCTTGCCGATTCCGCCTTGCTAACAACGTGTGCTACCGGCTCGTCAATACGTACCTGCTCGTCCGGCTCCGCAACCCTGTCTGTCGTCGACTGCTGAATCTCAGGCCCGCTGGGCTCTATGGCTGTGCCTTCTGAGCTTGGCGGCAAATAAGCTTGCGTAAGAGGTTCATGGTTTTCACCAGCCCCTCCCAACCAAAACGCCCCTAAAATTAAGGCAATAATAACGACTATTGCGGCGGGTAAGTGCCACTTCGGCTTTACCTGAGACTGCACCAAGGAATGACCTTCACCAGCCATGCCGTCGCGTTCTGGTGCCTTTCGTGCGTCTAAGTCCCGTAACATGTCATTGATGACACTCACAGCATCCACTCCATCATCGGCAAAAACGCAGGCATTGCAGTGTTTTGAACCAATAGAACTAACGCGGCACTAGGCAAAATAGACTGCCACCAGCGTTTGGCCTTTATGCTCTCGGTGTCATTAACCGCTAATTTCATATGCTGCTTGGTTACAACTTGAGAGCCTTGTCCATAAGCCACCATCAAAGCTTTGTGACACAAAATATTAACCAGTCTTGGTATACCTTTGGAGGCCTGGCAAAGCACGGTGACGGCATCGCTATCAAACAAGCGTTGGCCGGTATACCCCGCTAGCAACATTCGATGTGAAATATAACGTTCAATATCTGGTCGACCTAAGGCCTGCAAGTGGTGCTGAAAGGTAATTCTTTGTTTTAACTGACGCAGCCGTTCTTGCGACAAGAGCTGATCAAGTTCCGGCTGACCGAACAACACAATCTGAAGCAACTTGTCTGATTCAGTTTCTAGATTTGTCAGCAGTCGCAAGGCTTCGATTGTTTCGGCAGGCATAGATTGCGCTTCATCAATCACCAGCACGACTTGCTTACCTTTTTTGGCGTATTCAAGTAACTGCGTATTGATATGTCTCAACGCTAGGACTTGCCTATCTTGCGTAAAACTTTGAGGATTTTGTGATGTTGAGTCAGCAGACGATTCGCCGAGTTCATCTGCGATCAAGCAATAAAGCGTTTCCGGGGAACAGCAAGGATTAGGAACATAAGCACTGACGAAGCCGTCATCTAAGGCATTCAATAACTTTCGGCATAGCAGGGTTTTTCCCGTACCCACTTCACCGGTTAGTTTGATAAAGCCTTCTTTGTTTTTGAGTGCCACCAGCAACGTTTCTAAACCTTGCCGATGCGTCTCTGACTTCAAGAAGAAGTGCGTATTTGGCGTGAGCGTAAAAGGAGCTTCGCTCAATCCAAAAAACTGCTCATACATGCGTACAGCTACTCGTAAAAATCAGTTTCAGGAGCGCTTCCCAACTGATCTCTCAGTCGCCCAAAACGCTCTCGAGTGCCACGAATATCGTTATTCATGACATCTTGATCGGTAATAGTGGCGCGCAATAGGATGACTAACTCAGTTTTACTTGAGCGCTCATATTTCTGTTTGAACAACTCTCCAATTAGTGGAATGTCAGAGAAGAAAGGCACCGAGCCATTGTCGTCTTCATTCTTCGTTTGAATCAAACCGCCGATCACTACAATTTGTCCGTCCTCTGCCGTGATCACGCTGTCTGACTCACGAATGGTTGATAGCGCTAAGGGTAAGTCGACATCATCTCCCGAAATTGTAATGGTTTTCTGCTGGTCTTCGACTTCGCTGATGGTTGGGTGAACGTGCAGTATAATCTTGCCGTCTTCGCTAATCTGAGGCGTAACATCTAAAGCGATCCCTGAGAAAAATGCAGTCAAATCGATATCTGTCGATGTTGAATTACTGTCGCTATTTGATTCAAAATCGATGTCCGTCACAAAGTATTCATCACTACCCACTTTGATAACCGCTTTCTGGTTATTAACGGTGGAAATGCGCGGACTAGAAAGCACTTGAACATTACCTTGCGTCCCCAACAAATCGATGGTCGCATTAAAATTACCTAAACGGACCGTCGATGCAAAGACACCGTTGGTTGCCGTTGTTGCGATGGTCCGAGCGCTCTGCCCTAAGTCAATAGAACGGCGAGCGACACCATTAGCGCCGAACTCTCCTGCTTCAGAGAAGTTCCAGTCAATACCTTGCTGATAGCTATCATTCAAAGTGACTTCAAGAATCTTGGCTTCGAGGATGACTTGCCGTTGCATAATCAACTCGGCGCTACGCAAGTAACGCTCAACAGAGTATAAGGCGTCAGTATCGGCTCGCACCACGACCACACCTGCGCTTGGCGTCAGCACCACAGAACCGCTTGTTTCGCCGCCGATAATCAGATGCAGCGTGCGCTCTAAGTCTTGCCAAAAGCGGTGTTCACTTTGGGTGTTAATCTGAGTGCCCATCGTCGTTTGGCCTGACGAGCTGTTGCCGCTATCGCTCGAAGAATCGCTATCGCCAGACTCCCCACCACCATTCATAGTGATCTGACCAGAACTGACGCGTGTTTCTGAACCGCCTCGACGAGCGACATCTAAGTAATTCACGTTGAAAATGCGCGTCCGCTGACCCGACGGAAACACCTTAATTAAGCGACCCTTTTTTAGGAACTCAAAGCCATAGATCGACTGCGTCACCTCTAAGACCTCAGAGACCGTTACATCCTTCAAGTTCAAACTAATACTACCTTGAACGTCTGGATGAACCACGATGTTCTGCCGCGTATCTGCGACAAGGCCAGCAAAAAAGTCTGCGGCATTGACATTATTTACCGCAATATCAAATCTAGGTTCAATGTTGGCGGTCAGCTCGCCACTGGCTAAATCTGGCGTTAATGCCGCAAGAACATCATTAGATAGCTCCGGCGGTGCAGGCCTTTCCAATGCCGCATCTAGCTCAGATGTGATGTGGTCGATACCTGCTGTGCTATTCGCCGCGGGCGACTGAAGCAAGGCATTCTGGTTGGCACAGGCGGTTATCAAAACCACCGCACTGCCCAAAAATAAACCTTTGCCTAGACTCTTGATTTGCATTGACATGGAACTCTATACCTTTGATTTGTCTCTGCACCCATACTACGCTGGGCGCTAGAGGCTATATCGAATCTAACGTTACTGTCCGCTAACGCTCTTAAAACTTTTGACGGGTTTGACCCTCAGGGTCTTTCTTTTGCCTTTCACGAGCAAGACAACACGTTGTTGTCCTATCTCCAATACTTTTGCGCCCGATACCATATCGCCTTCTTGCACGGTTTTACCGTTAATGACCGCTAAGGTGCGCGAGGCCGAATTGATCAGGTAATTCACTTCATAGCGCGTTGTTTGCTGAACCTTTTGAGTTACCGTTACTCGGCCAAATGGCTTGGTCGGATCATGCAATACATCGCCATTACTCAACTGATGGGTCGAGCCAGCATGCGCTAGACCTGATCCGATGAGTGTCATTAAAAATAGTTGTCTAAACACCAATCCAGCCCTCTTCCAAGCTCAGCGTATTTAGCTGAATCGTTATAATCGCTTGCGGATAGCCGTCTACCTCATAGTCAAACATCTGCCAATAAAAGCCTTCCATCTTTTCTAAGCGCTGAAGAAACTGTAGTGACTGAAAGTAAGTTCCTTCGAACTCCATTTCGAAACCATGCGAAAAGATCGCCGCGCGATCTGCCCGCTCCTCATCCGATGTACCAGATTCAATATCACTCGACGACGCAACGGTTAAGGCCTTAACGGGAAGATTTCGAGCCTTCAGCAGCTTCAAGCCTTGATAGTCTGACAGTACTGACCTTAGAACTTGCGCCATTTTCTGTGGTGCTAGCAGGTGCGATAAGTGCTGCTCTATTTCGAGACCCAACTCATCAAGCTCATTGCTTAGTTTGCGCTCCTGCTCTCTCAAGGGAGCGTTGGGGTCGTCCTTAACTTTCTGTTCAAACGCATTCAATTGCGCCGCCAACTCAACAATCGCATCATTGTTCTGCATGAGGCTAATTCGTTTGTTTTTCTGGCCTTCCTCGAACGGAGAAAACACGAACTGTAGCCACAGAAAAAGCACCAAGGCCAAACATACGCCGAGAGCAATCCCTCGTTCGCGGAGCGTCAACGCTAGAAAGCGCTCGCTGAGTTGGCTCCATTTATCTTGCATTGTTAGCCTCCTCACTATCTCGCTCTAACACCTTGGTATCCCGAGTTTTCGATACTAAAACCGACAAGGCCTCAGGCGCCTTCGACTTCAAACGAAAGTGCAGACTGCCAGCACGAGTTTCGTCAGCACTTAAATCAAACATCTCAAACGAACGTCCAGCAAATACTGATTCAGTATTTAATAGCCCTAAGTATTCGGGTACTAATTTTGCCTCACGGGTGGTCCCCTCTAACGTCATACTGCTGCCTGCGTCAGATACCGAGATTCGCGTTAGCCATAAGGGTTTTAACGAGTAGCGAGCGAGCCCAACCAAGTACGGCGAAAATCCAGTCGACTCTCTGACTGCGACCGTTCCGAGCGTTCCGAGCATTTCTTCCCTAGCGTTTATTTTCTCGCGCAAGCGACGATTGCCTCTCACCAACGACTCATCTTGTTTAACCAATGCCGCTTTCGCAGACATAACATCGACTTGCTCAGTCAGCGCTTCACGCTCCGCATCACTTTCATCCAGTTCCTGCTGCAACGCACCAGACCAATGAGCAAGGAAATAACTCAAGATTGCGAGCATCACGATAAAGCCAAGCGCGGCGTACATCACATGCGCTAACGATAAGATGACTCGTTGCGGCCGAAACTCTTCCGTGTATAAATTAATCTGCTGCATTAGCTATCTCCCTGTCGATAGACAGCGCCCACGGCGACCAGAGAGTTGATTAGTTCATTACTCACATCTTGCGGCATATTAGGTAGCACCAGTGGTGACACTTTGGCCGTAATGCTCCCTCCTAGCATGTTTGCTAACGGAGTAGATGCATCAGGGCCAAACAATGTGAGTTCTTTAGGGGGGATTTGTCCGAGCTGGCTTTCGAAATAATCAAACGAGCGCTGAATTTCCAGCGCTAAGTACTGAACAACGCTTTCTTGTTGCGCGGGATCAATCAATGCCTCTAACGAAAAATCAAAATGGCGCGCCAAATAAAGCTCGCCATTTTTAACAAAAATCATGTTACCAGCACCACGACGGAGATAAAGCAGCGCCGAAGGACTGTCTTCGCTTGTACTCTGCTGCACGGCAATATTACGTAAACATAAGTCAGCCACGTCAATACTTTGCAGATCCAAGCCTGCATTCGACACTAACTGAACCATAGACTCGATGATCGCTCGGCGACAGACCACCACGTTAAGCTGGGGCATTCGCCCTCTTAAGGCATCACTGGGAAATTCATAGACATCAGTAACCGCGTCCGCCAGGTCGAAATCAAGCATATCCTTTACACGCCAGCGCGCTGCATCTGCAAGCTCGGCGTCTTCAACTTCAGGCCGGTCAATGGGGTACGTTTTATACTGGTCCACGGGAATCGCCGCCCGACACGCCATGCCAGATAAACCAAGCTCGGAAACTATTTTTTGCAAAACACTTTCGCGCTCCGCCGCACTACAAGCTTCGTAACGATACTCAACAGTTTGAGAGGGCTGTGATTGCTCTGCGCGCAAAATAGCTAAGGCAAGACCGTCCGGTCGAACCTCAAGGCCAATATAGCCACTATGTTGTTTAGACTTTAAAAAAGGGAACAATTTTTCCTACCGCCAGATAACGCTCAATATTAATTCTAAACTTTAGAATAGGTCAGTAAGTCTATGTATGCAAAAAGATAAATAAACTAATTGAGGTGCGGTAAAAGGCCTAAAACAAAAAAAATACAGCCCCCCTCATTTATCAAAACGGGGCTGTTTTGTTGCTTCATGAGCAAACTAAAAAGTGGTTTTAATGCCCACTGACATTCCGGACAAATCAGCACCATCTTTATCAACGAAACTGGCATATTCAAGCGACAAAGACAGCCCGCCCAAATTAGCGTCAAAGCCTAACCCTAATGAAGCGTCGGTTTCAGCACTATTGCTACTCACACCATTGACCTTTGTCTCGAAATCAGCGCGCGTAAAACCTAACAACACGTAAGGGAATAGCTCATGTTTGAGGGGGATTCCCGCCCGAACATAAGCACCGACAAGGTAGCGCAAATCAACATCTACACCATCAATAGTTTCACCCGTCACACCAACACCTGCGCGGCCTTCGAGTGCGATATAGTCATTCATATAGCCGCCAACGCGACCCACAAATTGATTGATTTTTGCATCTTTCGATGCACCGCCTGACTCGACATCCATAAACCCAATGCTTGCACCGACGTATCGGTTTCCATGTGTTTTCTCTGCCACCGCAATACCACTCGTCAACGCAAGCGAAACAGCCAACACTCCTAAACCAAACCCTTTATTCATCATGTCATCCTTTTGGTTAATCCCGAGCCAACTCGCTCAAAAGCTATCTAGATAAAAGACTTTACTACTTTATTATTCAAAGCGCATAAAAAAAGCCCCTGAAACAGAGGCTTAATGTAAAAGCAATAATGAAACCTTGCAACGCAAGGTCTAAGGTAATCCTTAGAATGGAATATCGTCGTCGAAATCATCCATCGGCGCTGCTTGAGGCGCCGGCGCGGCACTATTCTGTTGCGGCGCATACTGCTGTTTCGCATATTGAGGCTGTTGAGCTGGTTGCTGAACAGGCTGCTGAGCCGGCGCTTGTTGGGTATAATTTGGCTGCTGAGCTGGCGCTTGCTGACTCGGTGACTGCATCCCAGCAGATTGGTCGTATCCACCACCACTTCCCGCACGCGAATCAAGCATTTGTAACTCATTGCCAACAATCTCAGTTGTATAACGATCTTGACCAGACTGATCCTGCCACTTACGCGTTTGCAAACGCCCTTCGATATAAACCTTCGACCCTTTCTTCAAATAATCTTTCGCTATTTCTGCTAAACGATTAAATAGCACGATTCTATGCCATTCCGTCTTAGGTACCATTTGTCCGGTCTGCTTGTCTTTATAGCTTTCATCTGTTGCTAGATTCAAGTTCGTAATCGCCGAACCTTGTGCAGAAAATCGCGTATCTGGATCAGCGCCCAAATTCCCAATCAAAATTACTTTGTTTATGCCTCTTGCCATGTTCTCGCCCCTTTATTCAAATGGCCATTCCTTTGGCTCATATTTATCAATGATTAATCCACCGTTTGATCAAGGCTAACACCTCAACCGCAATGAGAGGATTGTCGCATGGATATATACGACAATCCATGCGCGCCTTACTTTGTTTTAACAAAGCCCATTCACGCAAACCGAAGACGCAGCTTTTCCAGTTCTGCAGGATCAAGGTCCGATTTAACAACTTTTAGATACGCCAAGTTTTCACCAGGGATTGCGACGACTTCTTCAACACCTTTTAGTGCGCTGAATAGTTGAGAGATTTCTTTTGCTTGATGCGCATCATAGGCTTTTCCAAAATTGAGAGTCATCCCGGTTTCTGAGTTTGGATTACTCATACCGCTCGCCACGAGGCACCAAAGTGCCGCACTAACCGATACAAATACATAAACCCCAGACAAACCATATTGACTCAATATCGCACCACCAGAAACGCCCCCAATAAATGCACCGAAAAATTGGCTAGTCGAGTACAGCCCCATTGCCGTTCCTTTACTACCTGCCGGGCATAGCTTGCTCACCAACGATGGTAAACTTGCCTCGAGTAAATTGAACGCCATAAAAAAGAAAAACAAACTAAGCCAGAATGCAGCGAACCAATGGTCGGTCCACAGCCCACTTAGCGATGCGATGCTAAGCAGCGCGATGGCGAACAGGAAAACGTGCTTCATTCTCTTTTTCTTTTCGCCAATGATGATAAACGGCACCATCGCAAAAAAAGAAAAGAGCATGACCGTCAAATAGACCAGCCAATGATCTGCGGTTGGCAGCTGAGCGTTTTGGAGTAAAGAGGACGGCACAGCAATAAACATCGCGGTTAGCGCCATATGTAAAATAAAAATACCAAAATCTAAACGTAGTAATTCTTTGTTTTTTATCACCTCGTGAAACTGATCTTTAAACACTCGCGTGTCACGATTCCGAAAGCTTTGCACAGGCGTTGGCACAAATGTCACCAGCCAAACCAGACCAAACAACGCAAGCCCCGCAGTAACCCAAAAAATACCAGCCAGACCAGACCACTCAGCGATTAAGGGCCCAACCACTAATGCTATGGAAAATGAAACCCCAATTGACATACCTACCAATGCCATCGCTTTCGTACGACTTTGCTCGCTGGTCAGGTCACTCAGCAAGGCCATTAACACGGCGGCAATAGCACCAGATCCTTGAAGAAAGCGCCCAAAAATTACGCCATAGATACTCTCTGATGTAGCCGCGACCACGCTTCCAAGAAAAAATAGTAGCAGGCCAATAGCAATCAATTTTTTTCGACCAAAACGGTCAGACAGTGCGCCAAATGGAATTTGAAATAACGCTTGGCTCAGACCATACACACCGATCGCGAAACCAATCAGAACGTTCGTTGCGCCATGTAAGTCTTGACCATAAATAACAAACACAGGCAACACCATAAACAAGCCAAGCATTCGAGTTGCATAAAGGAAGGCTAACGAAAAGACGGAACGCCTTTCAATACCGGTCATAGCTGTGATTAATCCGCAATATATTGGTTCAAATTTAAGCCGGCCATTCTAACACTATTTTTTAAATACGTAGCGGATTTATAGCCGCACCGCACTCACCAATAGTTTACTTTTAAAAACGGTAAAATCGGTTCATGCAGCGCGATAAACCGTTATAATGTTCGGTTTTGAGCTTAGGCAATCAACATGGATTCTATACATATTCGGGGGGCCCGCACCCATAACCTGAAAAACATCGACCTAGACTTGCCGCGCGACAAGCTCATTGTGATCACAGGGCTTTCAGGTTCGGGGAAATCTTCACTCGCCTTTGACACACTCTATGCGGAAGGGCAACGCCGTTATGTAGAGTCACTATCGACATATGCTCGTCAATTTTTGTCAATGATGGACAAACCTGACGTCGATCATATTGAAGGCCTGTCTCCCGCAATTTCAATTGAACAAAAGTCGACCTCTCACAACCCACGCTCGACCGTTGGCACTATTACCGAAATCTACGATTACCTCAGGTTGTTATATGCACGTGCAGGCGAACCACGCTGCCCGACCCACGAACTTCCCCTAGACGCCCAAACAGTTAGCCAAATGGTTGATCAAGTTGTTGCGCTTGAAGACGGACTTCGCTTACTAATGCTAGCGCCAGTGATTCAGGACCGAAAAGGCGAGCACCTGCACACGCTTCAAGAGTTACAAAAACAAGGGTTCATCAGAGCTAGAATTGACGGCATTGTGGTCGACCTAGATGACACACCAACACTAGATAAGAATAAAAAACATACCATCGAAGTCGTAATTGACCGCTTCAAAGTGCGTGATGACATTCAACAACGTATTGCTGAGTCCTTTGAAACCTGCCTTGAGCTAACCGACGGCATTGCTTTAATCGCGCCGATGGATTCAGATAGCCAACTCGATGAAATTATATTTTCTTCTCGCTTTGCTTGCCCAAAATGTGGTTATTCCATCGCTGAACTAGAGCCTAGGATGTTTTCGTTTAATAATCCGAATGGCGCCTGCCAAACCTGTGACGGCCTTGGTATTAAACAGTTTTTTGATCCGGAACGTGTTATTCAGGACGGTTCCCTTACGCTGGCCGAAGGGGCGATAAAAGGCTGGGACCGTCGAACCGTCTACTACTTCCAGCTCCTCAATAGCGTCGCGACCCATTATAAAATCGATATCGACCAACCTTACGAATCACTCCCGGACGACTTTAAAAAAGCACTGTTGTTTGGCAGCGGCAAAGCAGAAATAAGCTTTAACTACATTAATACTCGAGGCGACACGGTTAAACGCTCACACCCTTTTGAAGGGGTCATCCCCAACATGGAGCGGCGGTATTTGGAGACCGAGTCACAAATGGTCAGAGAAGACTTGGCGAGCTATCAAACTAATCAAGCCTGTCCGTCTTGCAAGGGCTCTCGGCTCAAAGAAGCCTCTCGCAACGTTTACGTCGACGACCGAACGCTACCTGAAGTAACCTGCCTTCCGGTCGGAGAGCTACTCGATTATTTTTCCAAAGTTAATATCGAAGGTAAACGCGGAGAAATTGCGGATAAGGTATTAAAAGAAATTCAGTTACGCTTAGAGTTTCTGGTCAACGTCGGGCTAGACTACCTCTCACTCGACCGTAGCGCCGACACTTTGTCCGGCGGGGAAGCGCAGCGAATTAGGCTTGCAAGTCAGATTGGCGCCGGACTTGTCGGGGTGATGTACATACTCGACGAGCCCTCCATCGGATTGCATCAACGAGACAACGACCGACTACTTAAAACACTCACACATCTTCGCGACCTAGGCAATACGGTCATTGTCGTCGAACATGATGAAGACGCGATCCGACTCGCAGATTATGTCGTGGATATTGGTCCGGGTGCAGGCGTGCATGGAGGCGAGATCATCGCGCAAGGTCTTCCGTCTGACATCATGGAAAACGAGGCATCGTTGACCGGACAATACCTGTCCGGCCGCAAAAAGATCCCCCTTCCTGAGCGCCGCCTTCGCCCAAATACTGACAAGCTATTGAAGCTATATGGCGCAACGGGAAACAACCTCAACAATGTGTCATTAGAAATTCCATTTGGCTTATTTACCTGTATCACCGGTGTGTCTGGCTCCGGAAAGTCAACGCTCATCAACAGCACGCTTTACCCACTTGCCGCGACCGCATTAAACAAAGCCACCACACTGACTGCGTCTGAATATGAAGGCATCGACGGGCTGGATCTTTTTGACAAAGTTATTGATATCGATCAAAGCCCAATCGGCCGCACACCGCGCTCTAACCCAGCAACCTATACAGGACTTTTCACCCCAATCCGAGACCTTTTCTCGGGCACACAGGAAGCTCGGGCTCGCGGCTACAAACCTGGTCGCTTTAGCTTCAATGTCAAAGGAGGCCGGTGTGAGTCCTGTCAGGGCGACGGCGTCATCAAGGTTGAGATGCACTTTCTTCCTGACGTTTATGTGCCCTGCGATATATGTAAAGGCAAACGCTACAACCGTGAAACGCTGGATGTTAAATATAAAGGGAAGAGCATTCATGAAGTACTGGAATTAACCATCGAGGACGCTCGAGAGTTCTTTGATGCCGTTCCCTTTATCGCACGGAAACTACAGACCTTGATGGACGTCGGTTTGTCTTACATTCGACTCGGACAAAGCGCGGTCACTCTATCTGGCGGGGAAGCGCAGCGGGTGAAACTTGCGAAAGAACTTTCTAAACGAGATACCGGCAAAACCCTTTATATTCTAGATGAACCAACGACCGGCCTTCACTTCTACGATATACAGCAACTTCTAACGGTACTCCATAGATTAAGAGACCATGGTAATACCATCGTCGTTATCGAGCACAATTTAGACGTCATCAAGACCGCTGACTGGGTTGTCGACCTAGGGCCGGAGGGAGGCGTACGCGGCGGGAATATCGTTGCACAAGGCTCGCCCGAAGACGTTGCTCAAGCTGCCGGATCATTCACTGGGCACTTCTTAAAACCACTACTGTCGTAGCGGTTTTAAGGCTTTCAGAAGCAAAAAAAACGCCGCTAATGCGGCGTTTTTTTAACTGAAGCTAACGAATTAATCTTCGTCGTCTTCCAAGTCTTCTGCAATCGGTCTATCAACCAATTCTACATAAGCCATTGGCGCCGCATCACCCGTACGGAAACCGCACTTAAGGATACGAATGTATCCGCCTGGGCGATCCTGGTACCTAGGACCTAGTTCAGTAAACAGTTTCGCAACGGCTGCATCATCACGAACTCGTGAGAATGCAAGACGACGATTAGCTACTGAGTCATTCTTTGCCAAAGTGATTAGAGGCTCCGCAACACGGCGAAGTTCTTTTGCTTTTGGCAATGTAGTTTTGATCAACTCATGCTCAACAAGAGAAGCAGCCATGTTCTTAAACATTGCCTTTCTGTGCGAGCTATTGCGATTTAATTTACGACCGCTTTTACGATGACGCATTTTTAAATTCCTTACCTGTCTAGGTCAAATGCGGCTTAAACAGCCAGCACTCGATCATCGCCTTTTAGACTAGCCGGAGGCCAGTTTTCAAGACGCATACCCAAAGAAAGACCACGCGATGCAAGAACATCCTTAATTTCGGTCAACGACTTCTTACCCAAATTAGGGGTTTTCAGTAGTTCAACCTCAGTACGCTGAATCAGGTCGCCGATATAATAGATATTCTCAGCCTTCAAACAGTTCGCAGAACGAACAGTCAGTTCAAGGTCATCCACCGGACGTAACAGAATTGGATCAACTTCTTCCTCTTCTTCCTCTTGTACAGGCTCTTTCTCATTATCAAAATCAACAAACACCGACAGCTGCTGCTGTAGAATTGTTGCTGCTCGTCTGATTGACTCTTCTGGGTCAATCGTGCCATTTGTTTCCAGATCAATTACCAACTTATCCAAGTCAGTACGTTGCTCTACACGTGCATTCTCAACAGAGTATGCAACACGTGCAACGGGGCTATATGACGCATCGATTTGCAATTTACCAATTGCACGCGTTTCGTCATCACCTGACGATCGCTGATCCGCTGGAACATAACCACGTCCGCGAGCGATCTTGAGCGCCATATTGATTTCGCCCTTGTCACCCAAATTACAGATAACATGGTCTGGATTGATGATCTCTACGTCATGATCAAGCTGGATATCACTCGCCAATACAGGACCAGATCCTTTCTTGGAGATATTCAAAGTAGCTTCATCACGAGAATGCATATTGATTGCAAGCCCTTTCAGGTTCAGAAGAATTTCAATGACATCCTCCTGAACACCTTCGATAGCGCTGTATTCGTGCAATACACCATCGATTTCAGCTTCAACAACCGCGCACCCAGGCATTGACGATAGTAGGATGCGTCTTAGCGCACTCCCTAGAGTGTGGCCAAAGCCACGCTCTAGCGGTTCCAATATCACTTTCGCGTGAGTCGCACTCAACTCTTGAACTTCAATATTACGAGGGTTCAAGAATTCATTTACTGAACGCTGCATATTCGCCTCTATACGTTATGTTGTGATTCTAAAACTTACTTAGAGTAAAGCTCTACAATAAGGTTTTCGTTAATATCTGCTGGCAAGTCAGTTCTTTCTGGAACAGATCTAAATGTTCCTGAAAGCTTTCCAGCATCAACATCAACCCAATCAACCGATGCACGATTCGCAGCGAGTTCAATAGCGCTCTTAACACGCAACTGATTCTTCGCTTTCTCACGAACAGTCACAATATCACCTGCTTTAACTTGGTAAGACGCGATATTAACAACCGTATCGTTTACCAAAATAGCTTTATGTGACACCAACTGACGTGACTCGGCACGCGTTGACCCGAATCCCATTCGGTATACAACATTATCAAGGCGTTGTTCTAACAGCTGAAGCAAGTTCTCACCAGTTGCGCCTTTACGACGAGCAGCTTCTTTATAGTAGCCACGGAACTGCTTCTCTAAGACGCCGTACAAACGACGAACTTTTTGCTTCTCACGAAGCTGAGTACCATACTCAGATAATCGACCACGGCGTGCGCCGTGCATACCTGGAGCTGATTCTAGATTACATTTTGAATCAAGTGCCTTAACACCGCTCTTCAAAAATAGATCTGTCCCCTCTCGGCGGGACAATTTACACTTTGGTCCAATATAACGAGCCATTTACTGTCTCCTCTAAACGCGACGTTTCTTCGGTGGACGACAACCGTTGTGTGGAATCGGCGTGACGTCGGTGATGTTTGTGATCTTGTAACCACAAGCGTTTAGTGCTCTGACAGCGGACTCGCGTCCTGGCCCAGGCCCCTTAACCATAACTTCTAGGTTTTTAAGGCCGTATTCAGCAGCCGCGTTACCGGCTCTTTCAGCTGCTACCTGCGCAGCAAAAGGTGTACTTTTTCGTGAACCACGGAATCCAGATCCACCAGCAGTTGCCCATGAGAGAGCGTTGCCTTGGCGGTCTGTAATGGTCACGATAGTGTTGTTGAAAGATGCATGTATATGCGCCATTCCATCAACAACAGTCTTTTTCACCTTTTTACGGGTACGTGTACCTGGCTTTGCCATTACTGTTTCCTATCTATTTACGAATCGGTTTACGTGGACCTTTTCGGGTGCGAGCATTCGTTTTGCTTCGCTGACCGCGCACAGGCAAGCTGTGACGATGACGAAGACCACGATAGCAGCCCAGATCTTTCAACCGTTTTATATTCATCTGAATTTCACGACGCAAGTCACCTTCTACCGACAACTTGGTTACTTCATTACGAAGTAAATCAAGTTGATCTTCGGAAAGCGCACTAACTTTCTCAGTCTGGGCTATGCCCGTTGCATCGCAAAGTTTTTGAGCAGTAGTCCTGCCTACACCATAGATATAGGTCAGAGAAATTACCGCATGTTTATTGTCGGGTATATTGACACCGGCTATACGTGCCATCCATCTAACTCCGCTGTATAAATAAGTAAAAAGCCTGCATGAAGCAGCCCTTACTTTGGTTACCGTCTTTCAAAAAGGCGCGCATCATAGCGCTTGATCAAAAATAAATCAAGCACTACAACAGTCGCTTTTTTACACAGTGTCGATTAACCCTGACGCTGCTTATGACGAGGTTCTGAACAAATGACTCTTACAGAGCCATTACGTCGTATTACTTTACAGTTACGGCAAATTTTCTTTACCGAAGCTCGAACTTTCATTTGCTACTCCAAACAAAAAATTGCAATCGAAATTGCGGTTAACGGGCCATTCCGCCGCCACCGTAACCTTTAAGGTTCGATTTTTTCATTAAGGACTCGTACTGATGCGACATCAGGTGCGACTGCACTTGTGCCATAAAGTCCATTACTACCACTACCGCGATTAGCAACGACGTTCCTCCAAAGTAAAAAGGAACGTTGAACCAAACCACCATAAACTGTGGCAAGAGAGAAACCGCAGTTATATACGCAGCACCAAACACGGTTAAGCGCGTCAAGACACTATCGATATAGTTTGCTGTTTGTTCTCCTGGTCGGATCCCAGGTACAAAAGCACCTGATTTCTTCAAGTTGTCTGCAACTTCTTTAGGGTTGTACATCAACGCTGTGTAGAAAAAGCAGAAAAATACTACCGCAGCTGCAAACAAAATTATGTATAACGGCTGACTCGGCCCTAAAGCTTGAGAAACATTTGCCAACCAATCCATGCCTTCGCCTTGACCAAACCATTGACCCAGCGATGCTGGAAACAACAGAATACTCGACGCGAATATTGGAGGGATAACACCCGCCATATTCACTTTTAAAGGCAAGTGACTAGACTGAGCCGACGGCACACCTCTAGCTGTTTGTCGCTTAGCATAGTTTACCGTTATGCGCCGCTGGCCACGCTCCATGAACACGACGAAACCGACTGTAGCGATCGCGAGAACGCCTATCACTAGCAGTGCAAGAATGTTTAGCTCTCCTTGACGCGCCGCTTCAAAGGACTGCCCAATCGCTCCGGGCAAGCCCGCTACGATCCCAGCAAATATAAGTAACGAGATACCGTTTCCAATCCCTCGCTCTGTGATTTGCTCACCCAGCCACATCATAAATACAGCACCACATACAAATGTAGTGACGGCAAGAAAGTAAAAACTAAAGCCATCAGTAAATGTAACGCCTTGCGACGCCAAACCAACTGACATGCCTGATGCCTGAATAAACGCCAACAAGACCGTACCATATCGCGTGTACTGACTTATTTTTCGTCGTCCCGCCTCACCCTCTTTCTTTAGCTGCTCCAAGCTCGGCGTTACCGCCGTCATGAGCTGCATAATGATCGAAGCTGAGATATAAGGCATGATACCAAGGGCAAAAATACTCATTCGCTCAAGCGCGCCACCGGAAAACATATTGAACATACTCAATATGGTGCCCTGATTCTGCTCGAACAATGCCGCTAGGCGGTCTGGATTAATCCCCGGAACCGGAATATGCGCTCCAATTCGGTACACTACAATGGCAACGAACACGAACCACAAACGTGATTTCAGCTCGCCTAAGCCTTTGCCCATTCCAGGGGCCATTCCAGATGTCTTTGCCATGGTTTACTAGTCCTCGACCTTTCCGCCAGCAGCTTCAATTGCTGCACGTGCACCCTTAGTCACTCTCAATCCCTGAATCGTTACCGCTTTGGTAATCTCTCCAGACAAAATAACTTTGGCTGATTTTGTATCTCGACGTACCAAGTTCGCGTTCTTTAGCGAATCAAGATCAACGACATCCGTTTCAACTGACGCAATCTCGTTCAAACGAACTTCAGCGACATATCTAGCGGTGCGTGACGAGAAACCAAACTTTGGCAAACGTCTTTGAAGTGGCTGTTGACCACCCTCGAAACCCGGTGCAACTGAACCACCTGAACGAGCTTTCAAACCTTTGTGGCCACGGCCAGCAGTTTTTCCAAGGCCACTACCAATACCACGACCTACTCGTCTAGCAGAGCTTTTTGACCCAGGAGCTGGACTCAACGTATTAAGACGCATATCACTCTCCCTCAACTCTAACCATATAATTAACTTTATTTACCATACCGCGAACTGAAGGTGTGTCTTCCAGCTCAACAGTCTGACCGATTTTGCGCAATCCCAAACCAGTTACACAGAGTCTGTGCTTAGGTAACTGTCCGATAGGGCTACGGAAAAGCGTCACTTTAATCGTTTTACCCTTAGCCATGACCTTATCCTGTAATCTCATCTACTGATTTACCACGCTTGGCTGCCACAGAGTCCGGAGACTGCATCGCATTCAAACCACTAATCGTTGCTCGCACAACGTTAACTGGGTTCGTGGAACCATAACATTTAGCCAGTACGTTCTGTACGCCAGCAACTTCGAGCACAGCTCGCATCGCACCACCAGCAATGATGCCGGTACCGTCTGATGCAGGCTGCATGTAGACTTTAGAGCCTCCATGACGAGCTGTTATTGGATACTGAAGCGTTGTGCCTTTAAGTGGTACGTTGACCATGTTTTTACGGGCAGCGTCCATCGCTTTCTGAATAGCAATCGGCACTTCACGCGCCTTACCACGACCGAAACCAACACGACCTTCACCGTCTCCGACTACTGTCAATGCAGTAAAACCGAATATACGACCACCTTTAACAACCTTAGCTACGCGGTTGACTTGGACCAGCTTTTCTTGAAGCTCTGGACCTTTTTGCTCTTCGATACTCATCGTATACGCCCCTTAGAATTCCAAACCGGCTTCACGCGCAGCGTCAGCCAATGCTTTAACTCGACCATGGTATTTGAAACCCGAGCGATCAAACGCTACACGAGAGATTCCAGCAGTCTTAGCACGTTCAGCAATTAACTGACCGACTTTTACTGCAGCTTCCGAGTTCCCTGTCGCACTAGCGCGTAGGTCTTTCTCAACAGTTGATGCTGATGCTAGAACCTTGTCACCCTCTGGTGCGATTACCTGTGCGTAAATATGGCGAGGAGTACGATGAATCGTCAAACGGGTTTCACCGAGCGCCTTTAGCTTAAAGCGAGTCTTTTTCGCTCTACGTGTTCTTGAATCTTTCTTTGTGCTCATTGTCTCACCTATTTCTTCTTGGCTTCTTTGCGTCTGACATGCTCATCTGCATAACGAACACCCTTACCTTTATAAGGCTCTGGCGGACGATAAGCACGGATCTCAGCAGCAACCTGCCCCAACATTTGCTTGTCAGCGCATGACAAGATAATCTCTGTTTGGGAAGGGGTCTCGGCCTTAACTTCACTAGGAAGTTCATAAACAACAGGGTGGGAAAAACCTAACGTAAGGTTCAGTTTCTGACCTTGCGCTTGAACCCTGTAACCAACACCAATTAGCTCAAGTTTCTTTTGGAACCCAGCTGACACACCTGTAACCATATTGTTTACAAGCGCGCGAGTGGTACCAGACATTGCCTTAGAGAACTTTCCGCCGTTCTTAGCAGCAAAGGTAAGACTGGAGCCATCCTGATTAACTTCTACAGCAGCATTCAAGGCCATCTTCAACGACCCTTTGCCACCCTTAACTTCTATCTCACTATCAGAGAGCTTTACTTCAACACCAGAAGGAAGCTCTACCGGACTATTCGCAACCCTAGACATGCTTCCCCCTAGAATACTGTACAGATAACTTCGCCGCCGATCCCAGCTTTACGAGCTGCGTGGTCGGTCATTACACCTTGCGAAGTAGAAACGATCGCAATCCCCAGACCACCACGCACTGTAGGTAGCTCTTCGCTTCCCTTGTAGTTACGTAGTCCTGGACGACTTGCTCTCTTGATTTCTTCGATAACAGGCTTTCCTTCGAAATACTTCAAATCAACAGTGATTTCAGGCTTTGCATCACCTGATACTGCGTAGCTTTCGATAAAGCCTTCAGACTTTAGAACATCCAACACCGAAACTTTCATTTTTGATGATGGAATCATTACAGACTGCTTTTCAGCCATCTGTGCGTTACGAATACGCGTAAACATATCCGCAAGCGTATCTTGCATACTCATCGTATGGTCTCCTGGTCATTTCAGTTGTGCAGCGCCAGCTTATTGGAGAGAGGCGGGACGCTTACCAACAACACAAAAAATTTAGATTTTTACCAACTTGCCTTTTTCAAGCCCGGCACATTACCTTCCATTCCTTGTTCACGCAACTTAATTCGTGACAAACGGAACTTTCTGTAAACACCATGCGGACGACCAGTAACCTGACAACGGTTACGCAGACGACTTGGGCTTGCATCACGCGGAAGCTTTTGCAGTTTTTTCTGAGCTTCCCAACGATCATCATCAGACGTTGAAACATCAGAAATAATAGCTTTAAGCTCCGCACGCTTAGCTGCATATTTAGCAACTGTTTTTTCGCGCTTCAATTCGCGCTCTTTCATTGCGATCTTAGCCATGTCCGTTACCTTTATTTCTTGAACGGGAAGTTAAAGGCACGCAACAACGCGCGACCCTCATCATCAGTGCGAGCTGACGTCGTAATCGTAATATCCAAACCGCGGATTTTATCGACTTTGTCGTAATCAATTTCAGGGAAAATGATCTGCTCTTTCACACCCATGCTGTAGTTACCACGGCCATCGAACGACTTGTCGTTCAATCCGCGAAAGTCACGAATACGCGGGATAGCGATTCCGACTAAGCGCTCGAAGAATTCCCACATACGCTCACCGCGCAGTGTAACCTTACAACCGATTGGATAACCTTCACGAACCTTAAAGCCAGCAACTGATTTCTTCGCTTTGGTAACGATAGGCTTTTGGCCTGCCAAAGTTTGCAAATCAGACACTGCATTTTCTAACAATTTCTTGTCAGCCAATGCTTCGCCTACGCCCATGTTTAGGGTGATCTTTTCAATTTTTGGTACCTGCATTGAGCTCTTGTACTTAAACTCATTCTGCAGCGCAGGGACCACCTCACTTTTATAAACTTCTCTCATATGTGCCATATGGTTCACCTGCTACCTTACTTGTCTACAAGTTCGTCGTTAGACTTGAAAACTCGTACTTTCTTGCCATCTTCAAGAACCTTGAAGCCAACTCGATCGGCCTTGCTGGTCGTTGGATTAAAAATCGCAACATTAGAAGCCTGAATAGGCGCTTCCTTCTCAACAATACCACCGGGCGTGCCAAGCATAGGATTCGGCTTAGTGTGGCGCTTGATCATGTTGATGCCGGAAACAACCAAACGGCCATCCTTCATCACACGACTAACTTTTCCACGCTTTCCGTTATCCTTGCCTGCTATGACAATGACTTCATCGTCACGTTTTATCTTTTTCATAACCGGCCTCACGTCCTTAAAGCACTTCAGGTGCTAAAGAGATAATTTTCATGTATTTCTCGCCACGCAATTCTCGCGTTACAGGGCCAAAAATACGGGTTCCGATAGGTGCGTTTTGAGCGTTCAACAATACTGCTGCATTGCCATCGAACTTAATCAACGAACCATCTGGTCGACGTACACCTTTACGGGTGCGCACTACGACTGCGTTCATGACTTGGCCTTTCTTGACCTTACCGCGAGGAATTGCTTCCTTAACAGTCACTTTGATTACGTCACCGATGTGAGCATAACGTCTGTGCGAGCCACCCAGTACTTTAATACATTGAACTCGACGTGCACCGCTATTGTCGGCAACGTCCAGCATACTTTCCGTCTGAATCATCTTTGATCTCCAAACTTTCCTGGGTTACACGTTAGATGCTTTCTCGACGACGCTCACTAAAGTCCAAGATTTCGTCTTTGAAATAGGACGAGACTCCTGAATAGTGACAACATCTCCGATATTGCATTCGTTATTTTCATCATGCGCATGCAGCTTGGTAGAACGCTTAACGTACTTACCGTATATAGGGTGCTTCACGCGACGCTCAACCAACACAGTGATTGATTTATTCATCTTGTCGCTAACGACCTTACCACTAATGGTTCGTGCCGTACTTTGTGCAGCTTCACTCATGATCATTCACCTGCCTTTTGCGTCAATACTGTTTTTACTCGAGCAATATCTTTACGAACCTGAGTCATCAGGTGCGATTGATTTAGCTGCCCTGAAGACTTTCGAAGACGCAAATTAAACTGCTCTTTCAATAAACCAAGCAGTTCTTGATTCAACTCTTCTACGGACTTCTCTCGTAGTTCACTCGCTTTCATTACATCACCGTCCTTTCAACAAAGGTTGTAGGAACAGGTAACTTAGAGGCTGCGAGAGAGAACGCTTCACGCGCTACATCTTCTGATATGCCTTCGATCTCGAACAATACGCGACCTGGTTGAATTTGGGCGACCCAATACTCAACATTACCCTTACCTTTACCTTGACGAACTTCTAAAGGTTTTTGCGTGATCGGCTTATCTGGAAAAATTCGAATCCAAATTTTACCACCACGCTTAACTTTTCTAGAGATCGTACGACGAGCCGCTTCAATCTGACGTGCAGTGATTCGCCCACGGCCAGTCGACTTCAAGCCGAACTCTCCGAAACTTATCTTTGCACCACGTTGAGCTAGACCTCGGTTACGCCCCTTTTGCATTTTTCTATACTTGGTACGTTTTGGTTGTAGCATTTCCTAGCCCCTTACTTACCAGATTTCTTTCGAGCGGCTTTCTTTTCTTCGCGTACCTGTTGGATACCACCAAGAATTTCGCCTTTGAAAATCCAGACTTTCACACCAATGATGCCGTAAGTTGTACTTGCTTCATGAGTTGCATAGTCAACATCTGCACGAAGTGTATGAAGAGGTACACGACCTTCTCTATACCACTCACTACGCGCAATCTCTGCACCGCCCAAACGACCGCCAACTTGAATCTTGATACCCTTAGCACCTTGACGCATAGCGTTTTGAACCGCGCGCTTCATCGCACGTCGAAACATCACTCGGCGCTCAAGCTGACTAGCAACACCGGCAGCAACCAGTTTCGCATCTAAGTCAGGCTTGCGAATCTCTTCGATATTGATATGAACGGGAACACCCATCATATCGCTAACGTCGCGACGTAGTTTTTCTACATCTTCGCCTTTTTTACCGATAACAATCCCAGGACGAGCCGTGTGAACTGTTATACGAGCATTTTGTGCTGGTCGCTCAATCGTAATCTTGCTAACCGACGCCTTCTGAAGACGCTTCATCAAATGCTCGCGCACTTCGATGTCGTTCAACAGATTCTTAGCGTATTCGCCTTTCTCTGCATACCAAACGGAGTTGTGGTCTTTCACAATACCCAGTCTGATACCAGTAGGATGAACCTTCTGACCCATTTCAGTATCTCCTAGTTATCGGCCACTTTGACCGTGATATGACAGGTGCGCTTGAATATACGATCAGCACGACCTTTCGCACGTGGTCGGATTCGCTTCATTGTCGGCCCTTCATCAACAAATACTGTTGATACATGAAGGTCGTCAACATCCAAACCATCGTTATGCTCAGCATTAGCGATAGCGGAATCCAATACCTTTTTCATTAAGTGTGCAGCTTTCTTGGTGCTGAATTCTAAAATTTCCAGCGCCTCTTCTACACCCTTACCCCGAATCTGATCAGCAACCAAGCGAGCTTTCTGAGCAGATAGGCGAGCACCTCTATGTTTTGCAGCTACTTCCATCTCTATAACCTCTCAGAATTAACGCTTCGCTTTCTTATCGGCAACATGACCCCGATAAGTACGCGTTGCAGCAAATTCACCTAATTTATGACCTACCATATCCTCTGTAACATAAACTGGAACGTGTTGACGTCCGTTATGTACAGCGATCGTTAAGCCAACCATCTCTGGAAAAATTGTTGAACGACGAGACCAAGTCTTAATTGGTTTTTTGTCGCCTTTTTCCAAAGCCGTTTCTACTTTCTTCAACAAATGAAGGTCTATAAAAGGACCTTTCTTCAAAGAACGTGGCACAGCGCAACCCTCTTAATTAATTACTTAGCCGACCGACGACGTACTATCATCTTGTCAGTGCGTTTGTTCTTGCGAGTCTTATGACCTTTAGTAGGTACACCCCAAGGAGTAACAGGGTGACGACCACCAGAGGTTCGCCCTTCACCACCACCATGTGGATGGTCAACTGGGTTCATAACAACACCACGCACCGTTGGTCGGATACCGCGCCAACGTGATGCACCCGCTTTACCCAACTGTCGAAGACTATGCTCACTATTCGACACTTCACCTAAAGTTGCTCGGCACTCAGTTAATACTTTACGCATTTCACCTGAACGCAAACGAAGAGTTGCATAAGCACCTTCTCTCGCGACCAACTGAGCAGACGTACCAGCACTACGAGCGATCTGAGCACCTTTACCAGGCTTCATCTCGATACAGTGAATAACACTACCAACAGGGATATTTCGTATCGGAAGCGTACTACCAACTTTAATTGGAGCATCTTCACCCGAACGAACCGGATCACCCGCTTTCAAGCCTTTAGGCGCGATAATATAACGTCGCTCACCATCAGCATATTTAAGAAGGGCAATATGCGCAGAACGGTTTGGATCATACTCCAAGCGTTCTACCACGGCTGGAATCCCATCCTTGCCGCGTTTAAAATCTATAATTCGGTAGTGCTGCTTATGACCACCACCTTTATGGCGCGTCGTAATACGACCATTGTTATTACGACCACCTTTCTTTGACTTCTTTTCTACTAGCGACGCGTAAGGACGACCTTTATGCAGGTCAAGGTTAACAACCTTGACTACGTGGCGACGACCGGCAGAAGTTGGTTTAGCTTTTACGACTGGCATAACTGTACCCTACCTTATTCCACGTCCATAAAATCGATATCCTGACCTTCTGCCAACGTGACAAAAGCCTTACGAATATCCTTACGCTTACCAAGACCGTTTTTAGTAAACTTGGTCTTGCCTTTAATATTTACCGTCTGAACACCTTCAACATTTACACTGAAGAGCTTCTCAACTGCCTTTTTAATCTCAAGTTTTGTCGCGCCTGGCGCCACTTTAAAGCAAACTTGATTATGTTCAGCAGCCATCGAGGCTTTCTCAGAAATATGCGGGCCTAACAGAACTTTATAAATGCGCTCTTCGTTCATCCCAACATCTCCTCAATCTTTTTAAGCGCCGGCACTGTGACGACAACCTTTTCATGAGCAACCAGACTAACTGGGTCGATACCAGCAACATCACTGACGTCGATATTTGGTAGATTACGCGAAGCTAGGTAGAGATTTTCTTCCACCTCTTCAGAAATAATCAAAGCACCATCTAATAGATCTTGCTCTTTAAGCTTGGCAGCGAACTCTTTGGTTTTTGGCGTAGCAGCAACAAAATCCTCTACGACAACCAAACGTTCTTGGCGCACTAACTCAGACAAGATCGTCTGCATTGCAGCTCGATACATCTTACGATTAACTTTCTGCTCAAAGTCCTGCGGCTTAGCAGCAAATGTAACACCACCAGAACGCCAAATAGGACTACGAATTGTTCCTGCACGAGCGCGACCAGAACCTTTTTGATTCCAAGGCTTCTTGCCACCGCCACGAACTTCAGAACGTGTTTTTTGAGCACGAGTACCCTGACGAGCCGCTGACATATATGCTGTCACGACCTGATGAACCAGGGCCTCATTAAACTCTCGGGAGAACGTTGCATCTGAAACCGCAACAGTACCCTTACCAGTACCAGTAATTGTTAATTCCATGCGAACCCCCTACGCCTTCACTGCCGGCTTAACGATAACATCCGCACCGGTTGACCCTGGCACCGCACCCTTTATTAATAAAAGGTTACGCTCAGCATCTACGCGAACTACTTCCAAACTCTGAACAGTGACTTGCTCAGAACCCATATGACCTGCCATCTTTTTACCTTTGAAGACACGACCTGGAGTCTGACACTGACCAATTGAGCCTGGCGCTCTATGCGATAGAGAGTTACCGTGCGTCGCATCCTGCATTGTAAAGTTCCAGCGTTTTACACCACCCTGAAAACCTTTACCTTTGGATTGACCAGTAACATCAACAATCTGACCTGCTTCAAATACAGAAACATCTAGCGTATCACCAGCTTTGATCTCTTCGCCTTCGCCATCTTCTAAGCGAAACTCCCAAAGACCTCGACCAGCCTCAACACCCGCTTTCGCGAAATGCCCTGCAGCAGATTTGGAAACTCGAGACGCACGACGCCCTCCGACTGTTACTTGAACAGCACTATAGCCATCAACGTCTTGCGTTCGTTTTTGAGTGACACGGTTACCATCAACTTCGATAACTGTCACAGGAACAGATTGACCCTCATCCGTAAAGATTCGAGTCATACCAGCCTTCCGGCCGACTAAACCAATTGCCATTTCTCACCTCTTCAGTGTACGGGGCTTTCACCCTCTATGGCCCTAAAAATAGGTAGTTACACTTAGCCGAGCATTACGCTCGACTACCGCCCGAAGGCGACGACTTAACTTAAGCTAATCTGGACATCTACGCCAGCAGCTAGGTCAAGCTTCATCAGTGCGTCTACAGTTTTTTCTGTAGGCTCAACGATATCCATCATTCTTTTATGAGTGCGGATTTCGTATTGATCTCGTGCATCTTTATTTACATGCGGTGAAACCAAGATAGTAAACCTTTCTTTCTTAGTAGGCAGAGGAATAGGTCCACGAACTTGCGCACCAGTTCTCTTTGCCGTATCTACAATTTCTTGTGTAGATTGATCGATCAGACGATAGTCAAAAGCCTTTAGTCTGATTCTGATTTTTTGGCCTTGCATCTTACCAAAACTCCAGTTATAGCCAGTTACGCCCTAAGACGCCTAGCACCTGTACAAAAAAGGAGCCGCATTGTACGTATTGCCACCAATAGTGTCAACACGACTTTCAGTATAAATACATGTAATACGAAGAATAACGGAACCACGGCACACTAATAATTTAAGCAGTGCAACAACAGTAAAAAGACTAGAGAACAGCAATGGCCACAAAGACACTAACAACTAAGGGAGCTTATTCGCCGCATCACCCCCGCGCTGCTGGCAACTACTCCCGAGGATCAAGGAGCGCCGGCAAATCAAACGCCTGATTCAACCTGAACACTATCACTCGCGCATCCTGAAACAATACCTCTTTATCTGCCCGCATCAAGCCGCTACGAAACCGTAATACCCTATTTGCGATAGCCGAATCGTAATTAGCGCTATTTGCAGCAGAATCCATCCACATCTGCATTGAAAGTGTTGCAAAGCCAGTATGCTCGACAACAAAATAACGGACATCCGAGGGCACATGAGACCAATGATTCGAAACGCCCGCCGCATCCACCTCAACAATCTCATTGCGCACAAAGTCTGCAAAAAAAGGAGTACTAACCCATAACACTATCGACTCACCTTCAGGCACATGACCCTGCCACTCCCTCAGCAACCCCTGAGCCGGTCCGGCGCGGTCAGAGGACCTATCCAGCACGCCGGACGCATATGAGCGATGGGCCGGGTGACAAGCATATTGGCTAAACGCCAGCGCCGCACCACATGTTAACGCCTGCTTAACACCAGCAACCGCATGAGGCACAAACGGCACAGCACTGCCCACGCCCAGCAAACAAAACAACGCAAGACTTCTTGGCCGCCCTCGCCAAGGGCTCCGCTCATAGAATAACAACAATGCGAAAGGCACAATCCCAATAAAGAACGGCACCAAATAGCGCAAAATAGTTCCATACGGCAGGGTACCGGGCCCCAAAATAGCCAATAAGCCGAAGTAGATAGACGATAACGTAACGACCATAACGATCGGAATAAACACCGCCCGACGCCAAAGAGGAGTAAGTAATGCCGCTAACGCGCAGAATCCTAAGACGATAACGAGTGATGTATAGTAGACAGCAGGAACCCCATAGTCCGCCCTGCCAAATGAGAATACAAAGTCAGCTAATCCTGACTCAGAAACCCGACCTGAACCACCCAGCCTAGCGAAGCGAATCCACTCTAAATTGTCGAAGACCTGAAAAAGCCAAGGGAGAATAAATACAACCGTAGCGCCCGCAGGGACAATAAGCCATAGAATAAACTGAGGACGCAAAGACCTGCTTATAGCAAGCAGCCCCAATAGCGGCACAAACAATGCAATTGTGAACACGCCAAAAGATGTCTTTACTGATATTAGTGCGGCAAATAACAAACCGAGACTAACACCAATGATTGGCCGTGACATAGCCTCTGCCCCATCCGCTCTAAACCACCTCTCAATAACAACTATCGACGCCATCATAAAAACGGCACCCGAATAAATCGCCGATGTATTGACATAATGTGCGTCGATCACAACCATCAAAATCGAGCAGATTACAGCAACGCCAACTGCACCTTTTGCTAAGCCGCGCTCCAACAAGAACCCAACGCAAAGCATAGAGCAAAAGACAGCATCGAATACATTGATTGATTTGAGCCCCAGAACATTGATAAAAAACGCTTGGTAAAAGCCCTGACCACCAAACACTTCTTTACCAAGTGCCGCCAGGGGACTTCCAAACATTGAGCCAGTGGCCAACATTTTTACCGGATGAACAAAGTACTTTTGGTAGTCATCGCCTATATTGTAAAACGCAGGATTCAATTGCCACACAACCATCAGAACAAGCAGTGAGAAAAACGCGAAGACACTAAAAAGAAAGGATCGATTGACAACAGTAAGTCGCACTAGATCTAAACGTACAAGCTGAACGACACCAAGAAGCACACCAACAAATAGCCAAACATTCAACGACCAACCAAACGCCAAACCAACAACGTTCAGCCAACCTCCCACGCAAACAGTTATTGCCATACCTATCACCACAGAGAGCGAGATATATCGACGAAATACCGTTTGACTAGTGATTAGTGCCCCCCACCCAAACATTGATACGGCAAACAACAGGGCAAGCAATAAGTAAAGGACTAGCTCTTTCATAGCATGAAGACAGAATTATAGGAATTAAAAAGACCCGTCAAACAATGACGATCTAAGCGCGCCAAAGGATAGCCGCGTTTTCCTGAAAAATAAGTGACACGTCACTCAAGTTGAGCCGCATAAAAATACACCAACCGTCCTAGATCCGCTCTCATGCGCTTTGAGACCTAGCCAACGATTCGACCACTGACCCACCCAACCAATGCACCAACGGGTGCCTAGAACCTCAAACAACAAAAACAAAAAAGGCCGCCGAAGCAGCCTTTTTCTAATTATTGAAAAAAATTATTCAATAATTTTAGCAACAACACCTGCACCTACTGTGCGTCCGCCTTCACGGATCGCGAAGCGCAAGCCTTCTTCCATTGCGATTGGTGCAATCAACGTCGCCGTCAATTGAACGTTATCACCAGGCATAACCATTTCTACGCCATCTGGCAACTCACAAGCACCTGTTACATCTGTTGTACGGAAGTAAAACTGTGGACGGTATCCTTTAAAGAATGGCGTATGACGACCACCTTCATCTTTGCCCAAGATATATACTTCTGCTTCGAACTGAGTGTGAGGCTTAACAGAACCAGGTACACATAGAACCTGACCACGTTCAACATCTTCTCGCTTAGTACCACGTAACAACACACCAACGTTCTCGCCTGCACGACCTTCGTCAAGCAATTTACGGAACATCTCAACACCCGTACAGGTAGTTGTTTGTGTTTCTTTAATACCGATGATTTCGATTTCTTCACCGACTTTAACGATACCACGCTCTACTCGACCAGTAACAACCGTTCCACGACCTGAGATTGAGAATACATCTTCAACAGGCATCAAGAATGGCTGATCAATTGCACGCTCTGGTTCTGGAATATAAGAATCTAGCGCTTCAACCAACTTCTTAACAGCCGTTGTGCCCAATTCGTTATCGTCTTGACCGTTCAATGCCATCAATGCAGAACCTGCGATGATTGGCGTATCGTCGCCTGGGAATTCGTAGGTGTCTAGCAACTCACGAATTTCCATTTCAACTAGCTCAAGCATTTCGTTGTATTCTTCAGAACCGGCACCGCCGCAATCTTCCGCCAACAAATCAGCTTTGTTTAGGAAAACAACGATAAAAGGTACACCAACCTGACGTGACAACAAGATGTGCTCACGCGTTTGAGGCATAGGGCCATCTGTTGCGCCACATACCAAAATCGCACCATCCATTTGAGCAGCACCTGTGATCATGTTCTTAACATAATCGGCGTGTCCAGGGCAGTCTACGTGTGCGTAGTGACGGATACTTGAATCGTACTCAACGTGAGACGTTGCGATAGTAATACCACGCTCTCTTTCTTCTGGTGCGTTATCGATGTTAGCGAAGTCTACCTTTGCGCCACCGTATACTTCAGCACATACGCGAGTTAGCGCTGCTGTCAATGTTGTTTTGCCGTGATCAACGTGGCCAATTGTTCCTACGTTAACGTGCGGTTTATTTCTTTCAAACTTTTCTTTTGCCACGGTGACACTCCTTATTTTTCATGTACCGATTAATTTTAAATTTTATGACTTATTAATAATCACATTTGCAATATTGGATGGCGCTTCGGAGTATTTCAAAAACTCCATCGCGTAAGTTGCTCTTCCTTGTGTTGCGGAACGCAAGTCAGTCGCGTACCCAAACATTTCAGACAAAGGAACCTCTGCGTTAACGATCTTTCCAGAAGGACTATCTTCCATCCCTTGGATCAACCCTCGACGCCGGTTTAAATCACCCACCACATCACCCATATTAGCCTCCGGCGTCACCACCTCGACCTTCATGGTAGGCTCCAGAAGCACGGCACCACCATGCTCTGCCAACTTCTTAGTCGCCATACTGCCGGCGATTTTGAAAGCCATTTCATTAGAATCTACATCATGAAATGAACCGTCATATAGAGTCGCTTTCAAACCAAGCAAAGGATAGCCAGCGAGAATACCATTGTGCATCTGCTCCTCAATCCCTTTTTCAACGGCAGGGATGTATTCACGGGGAACGGTCCCACCTACGACTTCATTAATGAACTCTAGCCCTTCTTCGCCTTCGTCACGCGGCTCAAACTTAACCCAAACATGGCCATATTGACCACGACCACCAGACTGACGAATAAACTTACCTTCTATTTCTGCGACATTACGAATAGCTTCTCGGTAGGCGACTTGCGGCTTACCAATATTCGCTTCGACACTGAACTCACGCTTCATTCGATCAACAATGATATCCAAGTGCAGCTCGCCCATTCCCGAAATAATGGTTTGGCCGGTTTCCTGATCCGTCTTCACTCTGAATGACGGGTCTTCCTGAGCAAGCTTACCCAACGCTACGCCCATCTTCTCCTGATCTGCTGTTGATCTAGGTTCAACCGCTACCGATATAACCGGCTCCGGAAATTCCATTCGCTCAAGCGTAATTTTCGCTTTTGGATCACACAACGTTTCGCCAGTTGTCACATCCTTTAAACCAATACCGGCGGCAATATCACCCGCCAATACCTCTTTAATTTCTTCGCGGTTATTGGAGTGCATTTGAACCATGCGACCAATTCGCTCTTTCTTGCCTTTAATCGGGTTGTATACCGTATCGCCCGTTGACAGCTTGCCTGAGTAAACTCTAAAAAATGTCAATGTCCCCACAAATGGGTCTGTCGCTATTTTAAACGCCAACGCCGCAAACGGTGCGTCATCATCTGCCGGCCGCGTTGCCATCGAATCATCTTCTAATAAACCATCAATAGCCTTAACTTCAGTCGGTGACGGCAGGTACTCAACCACTGCATCAAGCATCGCCTGAACGCCTTTATTCTTGAACGCAGAGCCGCCTAATACTGGAACGATTTCATTGGCCAACGTACGCGCACGTATTCCGGCTTTAATTTCTTCTTCGGAAAGCTCTCCGTCTTCGAGATACTTTTCCATCAATTCATCATTAGCTTCGGCAGCGGCCTCAACTACTAGTTCTCGCATTTCATCGCACGAATCTACCAAATCCTCTGGAATATCCTCATACTCAAACGTCGTACCTTGATCCGCCTCACTCCAAATGATCGCTTTCATCTTAATGAGATCAACAACGCCCTTAAAGTTTTCTTCAGCTCCAATCGTCATTTGCAACGCGACCGGTGTAGCACCAAGACGATCGGTCAACTGGTCAACAACCATCTGATAATCCGCTCCGGCACGGTCCATCTTGTTGACGAACACCATACGCGGAACTTCATACTTGTTAGCTTGACGCCAAACCGTTTCGGTTTGCGGCTGGACACCGGACGAACCGCATAGCACAACGACCGCTCCATCAAGCACGCGCAACGAGCGCTCTACTTCAATCGTAAAATCGACGTGACCCGGCGTATCAATGATATTAATTCGATGCTGATCAAACTGCTGCTGCATCCCCGACCAAAAACAGGTCGTGGCTGCCGAGGTGATCGTGATCCCACGTTCTTGCTCCTGCTCCATCCAATCCATGGTGGCAGCGCCGTCGTGAACCTCACCAATCTTGTGTGACATCCCAGTGTAGAACAACACGCGCTCTGTCGTCGTCGTCTTGCCTGCATCAACATGCGCACAAATACCGATATTGCGGTATCGTCCGATGGGGGTCTTTCTTGCCACTTTAGATATCCTCTAAAAATCAAATAAGCCCGCACGGCGGCGGGCTTCTTTTTATTGCAGGACTGCTTAGAAACGGTAGTGAGAGAACGCTTTGTTCGCTTCAGCCATACGGTGAACATCTTCACGTTTCTTAACGGCCGCGCCCTTACCTTCTGACGCATCAATAATTTCACCGGCCAATCGCAATGCCATCGATTTTTCGCCACGCTTACGTGAGTACTCAACCAACCAACGCATTGCTAGAGCAACCTGACGAGAGGGACGAACTTCAACCGGTACCTGGTAAGTTGCTCCACCAACACGGCGAGATTTAACTTCAACCATTGGTTGAATCGCTTCCAATGCTTTATCAAACATTTCTAGCGGCTCTGAATTACCTTTTGCAACAACAGCGTCTAGCGCGTCATATACAATTTTCTCTGCAACTGCTTTTTTACCACTAACCATTACGTGGTTGATGAACTTAGCTAATTGCTGATTTCCAAATTTAGGATCTGGAAGGATTTCGCGTTTCGCAACGACTCTTCTTCTTGGCATGATAAGCCCTCTTTATCATTAAAGGTCTTCAGGTTAGTCCGGGAACGGCCCGGCCTTACTCTTATCCTTCAATAGTGTTTCATGAAAGGTTGTACTAGTTTTTACAACTATATATTAACGCCTAGCTTTTAGGACGCTTAGCACCGTACTTGGAACGACCCTGTCTACGATCTGCAACACCAGATGTATCCAAGCTTCCGCGAACTGTGTGATATCGAACACCCGGTAAGTCTTTAACTCGACCGCCGCGAATAAGAACAACACTGTGCTCTTGCAGGTTGTGGCCTTCACCACCGATGTAAGATGTAACCTCATAACCGTTAGTCAAACGTACACGACAAACCTTACGTAAAGCCGAGTTAGGCTTTTTAGGGGTTGTTGTATATACGCGAGTACAAACGCCACGACGTTGAGGACAAGCCTGCAACGCTGGAACGTCACTCTTTTCAACTACACGTTTGCGAGGCTTACGTACCAACTGATTAATCGTTGCCATGTAAAGCAAACTCCAAACTTTAGTTTCAAAAATGGGCTACCAGAACCGAGTTCGGTAGCCACGTTAAATTAGAGGGGCGCAAGTCTAATGACGCCCCCCAAACCTGTCAAGCAAACTGGTGTATTTTTATACACCTTTACTCGAAGATACTTGGGTCGATATCGGCAGAAGAGTCTTTATCACGGTTTAGCTCTGCACTTAACGCCTCTACGACCTCTTGTGCGCTCACACCCAAACCTTCCTCTGCCTGCTTATCTTTCCTGCGCTTGCGCTGGCTATGGTAGGCCAAGCCGGTGCCCGCCGGAATCAAACGTCCAACCACTACGTTCTCTTTTAGTCCACGCAGATAATCACGTTTGCCGGTAACGGCACCTTCGGTCAATACACGCGTTGTTTCTTGGAACGAAGCCGCTGATATAAACGACTCAGTTGCCAACGAAGCTTTTGTGATACCCAACAGCTGACGTTCAGACTGCGCAGGCATCTTATCGGCTTTATCTGCCGCTTCGTTCGCTTCAAGGAACCTCACGTACTCAACCTGGTCACCTTTGATAAGGTCGGTATCGCCAGACTGTGTTATTTCAACCTTGCGCAACATCTGACGAACGATAACCTCAATATGCTTATCGTTGATCACAACACCTTGCAAACGGTATACGTCTTGGACTTCGTTAGTGATGTACTTCGACAAAGCGATCACACCAAGTAGACGCAAAATATCGTGCGGGTTTGAAGGTCCATCAGAAATGACCTCGCCCTTCTCAACCGACTCACCCTCAAATACGTTCATCTGACGATGCTTAGGAATTAACGCTTCATAAACGTCACTGCCGTCTTTCGGCGTAATGACTAGGCGCTTCTTACCTTTCGTTTCTTTACCGAAGCTAACAACACCCGTAATCTCCGCAAGAATTGACGGCTCTTTCGGTTTACGCGCTTCAAACAAGTCAGCAACACGCGGGAGACCACCGGTAATATCTCGTGTTTTCGAAGACTCTTGTGGAATTCTCGCTAACACGTCACCCACTTCCACTTGCTCGCCATTCTTCATGCTTAACAAAGCATTAGGCGGCAAGAACACTTGGATTGGGATTTCGGTACCCGGCAAAAATGCTACGTTACCCTTATCGTCCAACAATTCAACCATTGGGCGAACATCTTTACCCGACGCTGGACGGTCTTTAGGATCAATAATCTCAATACTAGAAAGTCCAGTTAGCTCGTCTGTTTGCGTGGTGATGGTAATACCTTCTTCCATGCCAACAAACTGCGCCTTACCCATTTGCTCAGAAATAATTGGGTGAGTATGCGGATCCCATTTAGCAACGACTTCGCCAGCCGCGACCTTAGATGCATCTTTAACGCTCAATACTGCACCGTAAGGAAGCTTATACCACTCTCTCTCACGACCGTGTTCATCGGCGATTGCCAAAGCTGACGATCGAGAGATAACAACTAAGTTGCCATCTTTACGCTCAATCGACTTCATGTTGTGCAGGCGAACCGTACCGCCATGCTTAACTTGAATATTATCAACCGCTGACGCTCGTGACGCCGCGCCACCAATGTGGAAAGTCCGCATTGTCAGCTGTGTACCTGGCTCACCAATCGACTGAGCAGCAATAACACCCACTGCCTCGCCACGGTTAACGACATGCCCACGTGCTAAGTCACGGCCATAACATTGTGAACACACACCATGTCGCGTATCACATGTAATCGCCGAACGAACCCAGACCTCATCAACGCCGGCACTTTCGAGTTCAGTAATCTTCCCTTCATCCAAGAAGGTACCGACTGGTAGAACAACGTTATCCAAATCACCGGGGGCATATGCATCTTTAGCCGTTACTCGACCCAGCACTCGATCGCCTAGCGGAACAACAACATCGCCGCCTTCGATCATTGGCGTCATAAGAAGACCTTCAGAGGTTCCACAGTCTTCAGAGGTGACCACCAAGTCTTGCGCAACGTCGACTAGTCGACGCGTCAGGTAACCTGAGTTAGCGGTTTTCAATGCCGTATCAGCCAAACCTTTACGTGCTCCGTGAGTCGAGATGAAGTACTGAAGTACGTTCAAACCTTCTCGGAAGTTTGCCGTGATCGGCGTTTCGATGATTGAACCATCCGGCTTAGCCATCAATCCTCGCATACCAGCCAACTGACGAATCTGAGCCGCGGAGCCCCGAGCACCAGAATCAGCCATCATAAACACTGAGTTATACGAATCTTGCTCGACTGTATTGCCATCCCGATCAACAACATCTTCTTTACCCAAGGTGTCCATCATCGCTTTCGCAACTTTATCGTTTGCTCGCGACCAAATATCGATAACCTTGTTGTACTTCTCGCCGTGCGTAAGCAAGCCTGACGCGAACTGACTTTCGATTTCTTTCACTTCATCAGTGGCCGAGTCGATAATTCCTTCTTTCTCATTCGGAATAACGAAATCATTTACACCAATTGACGTCCCAGAGTGCGTTGCTTGAGAGAAGCCCAAGTACATCAACTGGTCCGCAAAGATAACAGTGTCTTTCAAGCCACAAATACGATACGCAGAGTTAATCAAGCGAGAGATTGCCTTCTTAACCATCGGCCTATTGACCAATTCAAACGGCAGACCCTTCGGCAAAATATCAAACAATAACGCTCGTCCGGCCGTGGTATCTACCAACTTAGTCGTCGGCGTTTTGCTACCGTCTTCTTCGATTTGATACTCGGTGATACGAACCTTAACTTTTGCTTGCAAGTGAATCTTTCTAGCACCATGTGCGCGCTGTACTTCTTTCACATCGGCGAAGACCATTCCTTCACCCTGAGCGTTGATACGATCACGAGTCATATAATAAAGACCCAAGACCACGTCTTGCGATGGCACGATAATCGGCTCACCGTTCGCAGGAGACAGAATGTTGTTGGTAGACATCATCAGGGCACGCGCTTCTAGCTGAGCTTCCAATGTCAACGGTACGTGTACCGCCATTTGGTCACCATCAAAGTCAGCGTTGTAGGCGGCACAAACTAGGGGATGCAACTGAATCGCTTTACCTTCAATCAACACTGGCTCAAACGCTTGAATGCCCAAACGGTGAAGAGTCGGCGCCCGGTTAAGCATAACCGGGTGCTCTCTAATAACTTCAGCGAGAATATCCCAAACTTCAGCAGTTTCGCGCTCTACCATTTTCTTAGCCGCTTTAATTGTTGTCGCTAAACCACGCAACTCCAATTTCGAAAAGATAAACGGCTTAAATAGCTCTAACGCCATCTTTTTAGGTAGCCCGCATTGGTGCAAGCGTAAGCTAGGACCAACAACGATAACCGAACGTCCAGAGTAATCGACTCGCTTACCCAACAGGTTTTGACGGAATCGACCCTGCTTACCTTTGATCATATCGGCAAGTGATTTAAGAGGACGCTTATTCGAGCCAGTGATAGCCCGACCGCGACGACCGTTATCTAGCAATGCATCGACTGACTCTTGAAGCATACGCTTTTCGTTACGGACGATAATATCTGGCGCGCTTAACTCTAGAAGACGCTTCAAACGGTTGTTACGGTTGATCACGCGACGATAAAGGTCGTTCAGATCAGACGTAGCGAAACGACCGCCATCTAGCGGTACCAAAGGACGAAGATCTGGCGGAAGAACCGGAAGTACTTTCAGCACCATCCACTCAGGTTTATTACCTGAACTGTGGAAAGACTCTAGTAACTTGAGTCGCTTAGAGAGCTTCTTAATCTTTGTTTCTGAATTAGTCGCAGGAATCTCTTCGCGCAGACGCTCAATCTCATCTTCTAAGCTGATGTCCTGAAGCAGGCCTTGAATCGCCTCTGCTCCCATACGCGCATCAAATTCGTCGCCGAATTCTTCTAATGCTTCGTAGTATTGCTCGTCATTCAACAGCTGACCACGTTCGAGGGTACTCATACCCGGGTCGATCACCATGAATGATTCGAAATAAAGCACACGCTCAATATCACGCAGAGTCATGTCTAACAACATACCAATACGTGATGGTAGTGATTTCAAGAACCAAATATGCGCGACTGGGCTTGCTAGCTCGATATGACCCATGCGCTCTCGACGCACCTTCGCTAGCGCAACTTCGACGCCACACTTTTCACAAATGACACCGCGATGCTTTAATCGTTTGTATTTGCCACACAAGCACTCGTAGTCTTTGGTTGGTCCAAAGATCTTCGCACAGAACAAGCCGTCACGTTCAGGTTTGAAAGTACGGTAGTTAATAGTCTCTGGTTTTTTTACTTCACCAAATGACCAAGAACGGATCAGCTCAGGTGATGACAAACCAATTCTGATTGAGTCAAATTCCTGATTCTGTTCCTGATTTTTTAGTAAGTTCAATAAATCTTTCATCGGTTCCCGCTCCAATTGGAGTTATCTATCTGCCGACAGGCTCTTACGAGCCCTCGGCTGCCGCGTATTGTTAGGTATCGTAACTACTCAGTTTCTAGCTCAATATCGATACCGAGCGAGCGTATTTCTTTAACCAGTACGTTAAACGACTCAGGCATGCCTGGCTCCATACGATGATCTCCATCGACGATGTTTTTATACATCTTGGTACGACCTGCTACGTCATCAGATTTAACGGTTAGCATTTCTTGAAGGGTGTAAGCCGCACCGTATGCTTCTAGCGCCCAAACTTCCATCTCACCAAATCGCTGGCCACCAAACTGTGCTTTACCGCCAAGAGGCTGCTGTGTAACAAGGCTATAAGAACCTGTCGAACGGGCATGCATTTTATCATCGATCAAATGGTTCAGTTTCAATACGTACATATAGCCGACCGTTACGTGGCGATCAAACTCTTCGCCAGTACGACCATCATATAATTGAACCTGACCGGTATCGCTTAAGCCTGCCAGTCTGAGCAGATCTTTAATTTCAGACTCTTTCGCACCATCAAATGCAGGTGTTGCCATCGGAACACCGCGGCGAAGGTTGTTCGCCAATTCGAGGATCTCTTGGTCTGAGAAAGTATCAAGGGCCTCTTTCTTGCTCGCAACACCGTTGTAAATATCGTTCAACAGGCCACGAAGGTCAGCAATCTCTTTCTGCTGCTTCAGCATCAGGTCTATACGGTGACCCAAGCCTTTTGCCGCTGCTCCAAGATGGGTCTCCAAAACCTGACCCACGTTCATTCGTGAAGGTACACCCAGTGGGTTCAAAACGATATCAACGGGGTTACCGAACTCATCGTATGGCATATCTTCTACCGGCATGATGACCGAGATAACACCTTTGTTACCGTGACGCCCTGCCATTTTATCGCCAGGCTGAATGCGACGTTTGATCGCAACATAAACCTTAACGATTTTCAGTACACCAGGAGCCAAGTCGTCGCCAGTTTGCAACTTACGTCGCTTAACTTCGAATCGCTCTTCATGCTCTTGACGACGTTCTTGCAATAGCGCTTCCGCTTTCTCAAGCTGGTCATTCAAAGCATCATCAGAGACACGAATCTTGAACCAATCGTCGGACTCCAAGCCTGCAAGATAGTCAGCAGCAATCAAATCACCTTTCTTAAGGCCTGGTGCTGACACGACTTTCTGACCGGTTAACGCTGCACTCAATCGCTCGTACGTTGCGCCAGAGGCGATTCGGTACTCATCACGCAAATCTTTTCTAAAGGCATCTAGCTGAGACATTTCAATATCTTTAGCGCGCTGGTCTTTTTCGACTCCATCACGCGTAAATACCTGAACGTCAATAACCGTTCCACGAGTACCTGTTGATACACGCAGTGAGGTATCTTTCACGTCAGAAGCTTTTTCGCCAAAAATAGCTCTTAGAAGCTTCTCTTCTGGCGTTAGCTGCGTCTCACCTTTTGGCGTTACTTTACCGACAAGGATATCGCCCGCACCAACTTCGGCACCGATATAAACAACACCCGACTCGTCAAGTTTTGACAGAGCGCTTTCACCAACGTTAGGAATATCAGCAGTAATCTCTTCACTACCCAGCTTGGTATCACGTGCAACACACGTTAATTCCTGAATGTGGATAGTGGTAAAACGATCTTCTTGTACAACTCGCTCTGAAACCAAGATGGAATCTTCGAAGTTGTAACCATTCCAAGCCATGAACGCGATACGCATGTTCTGGCCTAGCGCCAACTCACCCATATCAACAGAAGGGCCATCGGCCATCACGTCACCGCGCGCAACCGTATCGCCTTGTTTAACGAGAGGCTTCTGGTTAATACACGTATTCTGGTTAGAACGGACATACTTAGTGAGGTTATAAATATCTACGCCAGCTTCGCCCTTCTCAGTTTCAGCATCATTCGCTCGAACAACGATGCGACCCGCATCGACACTTTCGATAACGCCGCCACGGTCTGCAACAACACAAACACCCGAGTCTTGCGCAACGATACGCTCAATACCCGTTCCAACCAGAGGCTTTTCAGCTTTCAAGGTTGGTACTGCTTGACGCTGCATGTTCGAGCCCATCAAGGCACGGTTAGCATCATCGTGCTCCAAAAATGGAATCAAAGATGCCGCGACAGAAACAACCTGGCGCGGAGAGACGTCCATGTAGTTAACTTTTTCTGGAGGCATGACTGTAAATTCATTCTTATGCCTTACCGTTACAAGCTCTTCGGTGAGTTTTTTCGACTCATCCATCAAGGCGCTCGCTTGCGCAATGACGTAACCACTTTCTTCAATCGCTGATAAGTAAGCGATATCGTCAGTGACAAGACCATCAACTACTTTGCGATATGGGCTCTCAAGGAAACCATATGAATTTGTACGCGCATACGTTGCCAATGAGTTGATCAAACCGATGTTTGGTCCCTCAGGCGTTTCGATAGGACAAACCCGGCCGTAGTGAGTTGGGTGAACGTCACGAACTTCAAAACCCGCACGCTCACGAGTCAAGCCGCCTGGGCCTAACGCAGAAACTCGACGCTTGTGAGTCACTTCTGATAGCGGGTTGTTTTGATCCATAAACTGGGATAACTGGCTAGAACCAAAAAATTCTTTAACCGCTGCAGCAACCGGCTTAGCATTGATCAGGTCTTGAGGCATCAAGCCGTCAGACTCTGCCATGCTCAAGCGCTCACGCACTGCCCGTTCTACACGAACAAGACCAACACGGAACTGATTCTCTGCCATTTCACCAACAGAACGAATACGACGGTTACCAAGGTGATCGATATCATCCACTTCACCTTTACCATTTCGAATGTCGATCAAGGTTTTCAATACTTCGATAATGTCTTCTTTGCTAAGGACACCTTCGCCGGTTTCAGCATCACGACCGATTCGACGGTTGAACTTCATGCGGCCAACGGCAGACAGGTCATATCGATCTTGAGAAAAGAAAAGATTCTTGAAAAGGTTTTCCGCAGACTCTTTTGTTGGTGGCTCACCAGGACGCATCATTCGATAAATTTCAACTAACGCTTCTAACTCGGTGTTAGTTGGGTCATTACGAAGCGTGTCCGAAACGAACGGACCACGATCCAATTCATTCGTATACAACGTTTCTACTTTCGTAATGCCTGCTGCAATAATCGCATCCAGCACTTCTTCTGTAATCTCTGAGTTACATGCAACGATCAACTCACCGGTCTCTTCGTTGACCATATCGCGCGCGATCGTTTTACCATGCAGGTATTCGCGCGGAACTTCGAGATACTTGCCCAAGCCTTCTAGCTTGCGGATATGACGCGCAGTAATCCGACGACCTTCTTCAACAATAACTTTACCGTCTTTACCTTTGATCTCGAATAGCGCCAAATCACCGCGCAAACGATCTGCAACTAGCTCTAACTTACATTTTTCTTCGCTTACGCTAAATACGTTTGTTTCGAAGAACATTTCTAGAATGTCTTGGCTGCTATAGCCCAGCGCACGCAATAGGATAGTCGCTGGAAGCTTACGACGACGGTCAATACGAACAAACACGCTATCTTTCGGGTCAAACTCGAAATCCAACCACGAACCACGATAAGGAATAACACGTGCAGAGTGCAGCAATTTACCCGATGAGTGCGTCTTACCTTTGTCATGATCAAAGAAAACACCTGGGGAGCGGTGTAACTGAGATACGATGACACGCTCGGTACCGTTGACTACAAAGGTGCCGTTATCCGTCATCAAAGGCATTTCGCCCATGTAAACTTCTTGTTCTTTAATATCTTTGATCGCTTTATTCGATGACTCTTTGTCATAGATGATTAAGCGAACCTTTACTCGCAAAGGCGCCGCATAGGTTACGCCTCGAAGAATACACTCTTTTACGTCAAATGCTGGCTCACCCAAACGATAGCTAACATATTCAAGAGCGGCATTGCCTGAAAAACTAATGATTGGAAATACAGATTTAAAAGCTGCATGTAAACCAACATCATCGCGTACGTCGGGTGTCGCTGATTCTTGTAAAAAACTAAGATAGGAATCGATTTGAATCGACAGAAGATAAGGCACATCCATTACCGTCGGCAATGTACCAAAATCTTTACGAATACGCTTTTTCTCAGTATACGAGTAGGTCATCTGTATTCCCCAGTTATGACATATAGGTCGAACTTACACAGCTTAAACAACAGTTTACGTTGAGAGCATGCTGTTCAGCTTAAATCGGAGTCTTCGCTCCGGCACACCCGCTTAAAAGCCAGCGTGCATTTGATTCTGTAACAACAGAAAAAGGCCGGTAGCGATTGCTACCAGCCAATTCCATTGCGAGGGTCTTTGTGCTATCTGTCTGCACTAAGTCCCTGTTCAATGAATCTATCAATGAACAGTTACTTAACTTCAACAGAAGCGCCAGCTTCCTCAAGCTCTTTCTTAGCTGCTTCAGCGTCGTCTTTGCTAACGCCTTCTTTAACAGTTGAAGGTGCGCCGTCAACCATTGCTTTCGCTTCTTTAAGGCCAAGACCTGTCAAGCTACGAACTGCTTTGATTACGTTCACTTTCTTCTCGCCGGCACCCGTAAGGATAACGTCGAATTCAGTTTGCTCAGCTGCTGCTGCGCCGCCAGCGTCGCCGCCAGCTGCTGGTGCTGCTGCTACAGCTGCTGCTGCAGATACACCAAATTTCTCTTCCATTGCTTCAACAAGCTCAACAACGTCCATTACGCTCATTTCTGCAATTGCATTTAAAATATCGTCTTTAGATAGAGCCATGACTCACATCTCCTAAAATGAATAATTAACCAAAAAAATATTAGGCTGCGTCTTTCTTCTGATCGCGAACTGCCGCCACTGCTCTCGTAACTTTCGTTGGTACTTCGTTGAAAGTACGAGCAAGTTTTGTAATAGGTGCCTGAATAATGCCCGCAAGCATCGCCAAAGCTTGATCTCTCGTAGGCAAGTTCGCCAAACGATCAATCTGCTCTGCACCCAATAGTTCACCACCAACCGCTAGCGCTTTAATCTCGAATGCTTCTTTCTCTTTTGCAAAATCTTTCAACAAGCGCGCTGCCGCACCTGGATCTTCCAAAGAGAATGCAAGAATAGTTGGACCAACCAACGCATCTTTCACACATTCAAATTCCGTACCTTCTACTGCACGCTTAGCAAGCGTGTTTCGAACAACTCGAAGGTATACACCTTCGTCACGCGCCTTCGCACGCAAACCAGTCATGTCGTTTGCATCGACACCATGGTAGTCAGCAAGTACTGCAGACAAAGCACCGCCAGCAACCTCGTTGACTTCAGCGACTATCGCCTTTTTGTCTTCGAGTCCAATTGCCATTGGTTTTCTCCTCAACAAAGTCGGTAAAACCGACCAGTTAGTTGCGCTCCCAATTCGAAAATCGAGAGCAACCCTACGGCGGGAGATTCACTCACTTAAGAGAGCCTTTCCACCGTCTGCGCAGGAAATTAAGCCGAAATTTCTTCCAACACCTGCGGTCTTTGACGGTCAGGACTTGCGTCCAGACCCCAAAGATATCAGCATGTTCCCATGCAAATTTTATTATCCGATCGATTAAGCAGTGATCGAACTTTGATCAATCAACAAGCCAGGACCCATCGTTGAAGAAAGTACAACTTTCTTCAAGTAAACGCCTTTTGCTGCAGCAGGCTTAGCTTTCTTAAGGTCAGCTAGCAACGCTTCAACATTTTGCTTAATAGATTCACCAGTAAACTCAACGTTACCTACAATTGAATGGACGATGCCATTCTTGTCAGTACGGTAGCGAATTTGACCGGCCTTAGCATTCTTTACAGCGGTCTCAACATCAGGTGTAACCGTCCCAACTTTCGGGTTAGGCATCAAACCACGAGGACCAAGAACCTGACCAAGCTGACCGACAACACGCATCGCATCAGGTGAAGCGATAACGACGTCAAAATCCATCATTCCGCCTTTAATTTCAGCTGCAAGCTCATCCATTCCTACTATTTCTGCACCTGCTGCTTTTGCCTTCTCTGCATTTTCGCCTTGAGTGAAAACAGCAACACGAACAGTTTTGCCCGTACCATTTGGAAGCACAGTAGACCCACGAACCGCTTGATCAGATTTACGTGCATCAATGCCAAGATTTACCGCAACATCGATAGACTCATTGAACTTAATCGAGCCTGACAACTCTGAAAGCAAAGCAACAGCGTCTTCTACAGAGTACGCCTTACCAATCTCAACTTTTTCAGCAACCAACTTTTGACGTTTATTTAACTTAGCCATGATTAGTTAACTCCTTCTACATTAAGACCCATACTACGAGCAGTACCCGCAATAATCCGAACCGCTGCGTCCATATCCGACGCATTTAGATCTGGCTCTTTAGTGGTAGCTATTTCTTCTAGTTGAGCGCGAGTAACGGTCCCCACTTTCTCAGTATTCGGACGACCACTACCACTCTTAATACCTGCAGCCTTCTTCAAAAGAATCGCTGCTGGCGGAGTTTTCATAATAAAGGTAAAGCTTTTATCACTGTATACAGAGATAACAACAGGAACAGGAAGACCCTTTTCCATACCTTGAGTTTGTGCGTTAAACGCCTTACAAAACTCCATGATATTAACGCCATGCTGACCCAGCGCAGGACCAACAGGGGGACTAGGATTTGCTGAACCAGCCGCTACCTGAAGCTTTATATAAGCATCAATTTTCTTCGCCATGACAATCTCCTTTCGGGTTCAAACACTTCGGTAGAAGCTCCCCGTATAGACAGAAAAACCCACGCTGCCGGCAAGCAACATGGGCACTAGAATTTTACGAAATTAGTCTTTTTCGACCTGACTAAATTCGAGATCTACAGGCGTGGAACGCCCAAATATAAGAACCGCTACTTTCACGCGACTCTTGTCATAATCAACTTCTTCAACGACGCCATTGAAATCCGCAAACGGACCATCGATAACCCGAACAACTTCACCGGCTTCAAACAAGGTCTTCGGACGCGGCTTCTCAGCACCCGTTTCGATTTTTTGCAATATTGCCTGAGCCTCACGATCACTAATAGGAACCGGACGCTCTGCCGTACCACCAATGAAGCCCAAAACACGAGGAGCAGACTTAACTAAATGCCAAGCCTCGTCATCCATTTCCATCTGAACCAAAACATAGCCCGGATAGAACTTACGCTCACTTTTGCGTTTTTTACCGTCACGCATCTCAACGACTTCTTCAGTTGGCACCAAAATTTCGCCAAACTTGTCTTCGAGATTCTTTAGAGCTATCTGCTCGTGCAATCCACGCATGACCTGCTTTTCGTAACCAGAATATGCATGAACAACGTACCAGGCCTTGGCCATCAACTCTTCCTCATCAACCTATTACTAGAGAAACGATCCATCCAATCAGAGAATCGATACCCCACAAAATAAGAGCTGTTATAAGCACAAACACAACAACAATCATTGTTGTCTGCATCAACTCCTGACGAGTCGGCCAAACAACCTTTCGAATCTCCGCTCTCGCCTCAGTTACCAGAACTGAAAAACGACGACCTTTATCTGTCTGAAGCGCAACCCAACCAGCGACTACCGCCAGAACGAGCAAAGCCAAGACCCTATACAATAGAGACTCAGCTGAAAAATAATAGTTGCCGACTACACCCGCAGACACGAGAACAAAAACAAGAAGCCATTTAACGGTATCTAGACCGCCACCACTGTTTTCTACTTTTGCATTCATTTTGCTTCTACCGCGTTGCTTTGTATAGTGGCAGGCCAGGAGGGAATCGAACCCCCAACCTGCGGTTTTGGAGACCGCTGCTCTGCCAATTGAGCTACTGGCCTATACAAAAGAAGGCAGCGCAAGCTGCCCTCAAAACATCAGCTAAAATTATTCAATAATTTTAGCAACAACACCTGCACCTACTGTGCGTCCGCCTTCACGGATCGCGAAGCGCAAGCCTTCTTCCATTGCGATTGGTGCAATCAACGTCGCCGTCAATTGAACGTTATCACCAGGCATAACCATTTCTACGCCATCTGGCAACTCACAAGCACCTGTTACATCTGTTGTACGGAAGTAAAACTGTGGACGGTATCCTTTAAAGAATGGCGTATGACGACCACCTTCATCTTTGCCCAAGATATATACTTCTGCTTCGAACTGAGTGTGAGGCTTAACAGAACCAGGTACACATAGAACCTGACCACGTTCAACATCTTCTCGCTTAGTACCACGTAACAACACACCAACGTTCTCGCCTGCACGACCTTCGTCAAGCAATTTACGGAACATCTCAACACCCGTACAGGTAGTTGTTTGTGTTTCTTTAATACCGATGATTTCGATTTCTTCACCGACTTTAACGATACCACGCTCTACTCGACCAGTAACAACCGTTCCACGACCTGAGATTGAGAATACATCTTCAACAGGCATCAAGAATGGCTGATCAATTGCACGCTCTGGTTCTGGAATATAAGAATCTAGCGCTTCAACCAACTTCTTAACAGCCGTTGTGCCCAATTCGTTATCGTCTTGACCGTTCAATGCCATCAATGCAGAACCTGCGATGATTGGCGTATCGTCGCCTGGGAATTCGTAGGTGTCTAGCAACTCACGAATTTCCATTTCAACTAGCTCAAGCATTTCGTTGTATTCTTCAGAACCGGCACCGCCGCAATCTTCCGCCAACAAATCAGCTTTGTTTAGGAAAACAACGATAAAAGGTACACCAACCTGACGTGACAACAAGATGTGCTCACGCGTTTGAGGCATAGGGCCATCTGTTGCGCCACATACCAAAATCGCACCATCCATTTGAGCAGCACCTGTGATCATGTTCTTAACATAATCGGCGTGTCCAGGGCAGTCTACGTGTGCGTAGTGACGGATACTTGAATCGTACTCAACGTGAGACGTTGCGATAGTAATACCACGCTCTCTTTCTTCTGGTGCGTTATCGATGTTAGCGAAGTCTACCTTTGCGCCACCGTATACTTCAGCACATACGCGAGTTAGCGCTGCTGTCAATGTTGTTTTGCCGTGATCAACGTGGCCAATTGTTCCTACGTTAACGTGCGGTTTATTTCTTTCAAACTTTTCTTTTGCCATCAGAACATCTCCTAATGAATCGCTCAAATGCTGACATTGCGCTCATGCCAGCTATCACTAGCGTAGACCACGCAAACCCAAAAATAACAACTATACTGGAGCTCATAACCGGAATTGAACCGGTGACCTCCACCTTACCAAGGTGGCGCTCTACCGACTGAGCTATATGAGCAACGAATTAATACTGGAGCGGGTAGTGGGAATCGAACCCACATCATCAGCTTGGAAGGCTGAGGTAATAGCCATTATACGATACCCGCCACAAAAAATGGTGGAGGGGGGTGGATTCGAACCACCGAAGCTTACGCGTCAGATTTACAGTCTGATCCCTTTGGCCACTCGGGAACCCCTCCCAGGAAAGCCGAATAATCAACTTTCTTTTTACCTCAAACGAATGGAGCTGGTGGACGGAATCGAACCCCCGACCTACGCATTACAAGTGCGTTGCTCTACCGACTGAGCTACACCAGCCCTGCACCCTCGTTTTGAGAGGGCGCTATAGTAAGTGAAACATTTTTTAGATGCAACCGTCATTTGCAAAAAACTTTACGGGCATCAAATTGCTTTTTTTCTTGCTCTAAAAAGACCTCGAACTCCCCCTTCAACTCAGGCTTTTCAGGCACTCTGAGGGAGACCCAATACTCTTTATCATACTTCGGTATTTCGGCCATTTTCACCTGATAGCCCTTTCTCATCATTATCGCCGTCATCCGCCTAGCAGAATCAATGTTATTAAAGACCCCCAAAGAGATTGACCCCTTTAACCGCGGCTCTCCAATTATGAAGCTATCAATCCCTTTGGACTTAAACTCCTTAAGCTGAACCAAAGAGTCGTCGTAACTAGCCAATGGACCAAAATACACCCAGTAACCAGGCGCCTTTTGAATATCGCTGCTAACTAATTCAGCAAAATAGTCAACCCGAGCGACATCATTACGTACCGCCACAGCTTGAGACTCGCTAGGCATTGGCCCGAGCAGCCAGCATTCTTGACGCGCAACATCCGTGCTCCCGCCTGCCAGTAGCTCAATGTGATCGACGCCGGCAACTTTTGAAAACTCAGGCAACACTTTTACTTTTCGATACTCAAGCCACTGCCCCAGAGCGAGAGCGAGATTAAGAAGCAGCAACACATACATCAGCAACTTCACAGAACTTTCTCCGAGACACCCATTAACGACAAACCATCCAGCACCAAGTCTTGGCGATAATGAAATTCAACATCGACCAACCCCGCCACCCAATCTGCGTCACCACCAGTAATTACAATACAATTAACCCCAACAGAGTCCGAATATTCCAATAAGGACAAAAGCGTCGAACGAACCATTAAACTTATCGCCCTATCCACACATGACTTGGTAGATGATCCAGGCAAAAGCTCTAAACCTTGCGCCTGATCGGTAGGCACACATGCCGTCCCTACTTGCAAGCCCTGCTTTAAAAGCCGCAACCCTGGAAAAATATATCCCCCAAGATGCCCACCACTCGCATCGACAAAATCGGCAGTCATAGCACTGCCGCAATCTAGAACTAATGCACCAGATTTAAACTCCGCATAAGACGCGACCATCGCCAAGCAGCGATCCACCCCCAAAGTCGAACTATCAGCATATGCAAAGCGAACACCGCCCATTTCTTGAGCCGAATAGACACGCTCGACCTCAACGCAAGGGAAACAATCACCTAGAGCCGCCAATAACGAATTTGTTTTGTCCTCACCCGCAACACTTGCCAACACAACTCTACCAAAATCCAATGACTGCAAATCATTAAATGCTCCGGCTGAAGATAACTCAGACCACCGGACAATGCCGCGAACCATTAAGGAGGAGGACTCTACGATCCTCCACTTTATACTACTGTTACCCGCATCAACCTCAAGCACTACGAGCTCGGACACTTACCTCTCCCGCATTTACTGTTTGTTTTCCTGACGCAGCATCAATTACTAGATTGCCTTTGGCATCTACACCCAAAGAGCGCCCAATAATAGCCTGACCAACAACACCAATCTCCTTACCCGCAAAGAAATCCAAATCATTCCACTCTTCACGAAACCTAGAAAAGCCGCTCAGGCGAAATTGATCAAGGTCAACGACCAGCTGCTGAATCATCTCCGCGATCAGCTCGTTTCTGCCAACAGAAGAGAAATCTCGTAAAGACGCCCATGGCTGATCAATACCATTTTCGCCATCTTCCTTCATGTCATAATTTAAACCGACACCAAGAACCACCGACCAGGCAGTCGTGGCCTCCCCCTTCAACTCCACCAGAACACCAGCGAGCTTTCTCCCATCGATCATCACATCGTTCGGCCACTTTAACTTTAACGCCTTATTGGCATGCCGACTCAACACCTTCGATAACGACAGGCCAACCACCAAACTCAACCCAGCCAATACCTCGGGCCCTCCGGGAAGACCGAACGCCATACTTAGATAAACATTCTTACCAAAAGGGCTCACCCACTCTCGCCCCCTTCGACCACGGCCGCTGGTCTGCATCTCAGCCAACAGCACAGAAAACTCATCCTCACCCTCCCCCAATCTCATCAATTCTGAATTGGTAGAGTCCACAACCGGAAGCAATGTAAAGGAAAGACGATTTCGAATAGGGGACTCAATACCGTGCAGAATGACACCCTGATCTAGCAATTGAACAGGGCAGGATAAGCGATACCCCTTACCTTTCACCGTCTCTAACTCTAAACCGTATTCAGGTAAAACGGCCAACGCCTTCCAAACAGCGGTGCGACTGACACCTAACGCCGAACCAAGAGCGGAACCCGAATGAAATTGACCATCAGCCAACAAAGAAATCAACGACATGGAATCCACAGCGCGGTCCACCAGTAAAGAGAATCAGAAGGAAAGTATAGCGACTAACAATTCGTTATCGCAATGAGAAAACAAAAAAGGGAAGTGCTGAAAAACTAGTTCAAAGGCGTTGTTGTTATATCGGTAGTGACATCAAAGTTTTGTAATTTTAGACCGTAGAGCAGAGTTGACTCGCCGCCAACAGGGTGGCCCAACCTCACACTCTCAAAGTCTAGCTCCTTAAAATGGGTGCGACTTCTTGTCGCAATACCTACCGGCAAACTACTAAGATCGGCGGGCGTCAAAGACGAAGGAGCCTCATACCGATAAGAGCCGTCGCCATTCATTACTTTAACATCGCCCTTATTACCGGTCACACCATTGCTATCAGCACCATCAGTCTTTTTGACGACATAGGCTTGTGCAATATCTATATTATAGTCAGTCCTAAAACCATAATCGTCCGTGATACCATCTCCATCATTCGTTGTGAAGTTATCAAAAACCAGTTGCAAACCCGTGCCATTCTCTGGCGTAGCCGTGCCTTCTAAGTTTCGCCCGGTTTCCCACGTAAAGCGATTACGCTTGCCTTCAGCCTCTATACTCTGTTTGAAGTGGCGTTCACTAGAAATCGTCAAGCCTTGATCGCCCCGATCCTCCCAACGACCTCCATCTGCACCACAAGCAGCTTGGTCAGCACCAGTACCGCCAACACAAACCTGACCAGCGCCGCCCGCAGAAATAGTCCTCACAGAACCAACCTCATACGTCTCAAACATCAAGCGGCCAAAACTCGCACCCGATACTCGATCACCAATACGAAAGTCCGTTACATCCATTTTGCTCCAGCTCTCACTTTCATAGATCCGAAGCCCCTGATCCGTAACATCCAGCATCATATCGCGCAAATGAACATCATAATTCAAACCACTCAACCACATACCCCTAAACGAGCCATCACCCTCCAAGTATGTAGCCATCTCTCCCTGAGTTAGAGAAATATCCGAATTCACCGTAATGCCTTCCTGCCCGACATTGCCACCAGGCCCGAGCGTGATATGCCCATTGAGGATACCTTCCAAGGAGGGCTGACCAGCCAAACCAAACAAACCACCACCAAAACCAGGAATAGACCGCGCCGCCTGAGACTCTCTAGACTTCAAATCATCAATATCCCCCGTATCCGCCCCCGTCTTAAAACCTCCAAACCGGTAACCGAATGCGAAGTCTTCAAAACCAACCCTTAGCCCGTCATAGAACTCTGTGCCCAATAAAACACCCTGGGCAGTAATATCCAGGGTCAAATCACCATCAGCATACGCCTGAAACTCACTCATCATCAGCGCGTTTCCATTATCGACATAAACAAAGTTCGACTCATTCCCCGCTCCCACTACGCTCATCTGAGTATCAAGTCTCAATCCTTGATATCCTGCCGCAGCATTGCCTCCCGACTGCAAATAAAAGCTATTCGTATAAGAACGACCATCGTACAAAGCGTCCGCAAAGAACAAGTTAACACCGACAGAGCCAATAGACGAAACAGAGCCCGCACCAGACAAGTAGGAATCAATATCAAGCTTGGTATCACCCAAGACCAAATCCTGAGCATAAAGACCTACACGAACAGATTCGAAGGCAAGCGCCAATCCAACCCCATAATCTTTAGCAGGATCAGTAAGCGCATCCGGATCCTCCAAAACATCCACAGTCAAAGACGTAACATCAATCTGCCCAGTCACACCCAACACACCAGCCCAATAACCAATAGCCCCCCAATCAGTATCGTCCCCCCAGGCCAGGTCAAGGGAATTGATTGTAGTTTGCGAATTAATAGTTAAACCCTGAGTACCAACTCGACCCGCAGCAAGCGCTCGCCAAGAAGTGGTCAAATCGAGCGAGGCCCACAAACTGCCATAACTAGGAAGCTCTGAACCCGTATCAACATCATTCGAAACCCCGTGATTATTAGGGTTATCACTGAAACGAATAGCATCCACACTCAACTCAGCCAAAAAGTTAGGCAAATCCACCGCTAACTCGCCCGCTGCTGTAGCGCCTACAACAGAGCCGTAAGATCTCACCGCCAAACTCATTCCGTCCAAAAAGAACTCATTTCCATTTGTTCGATAGCCTAGACGCCCCTGTGTTATCAAAAAATCGATATCATAAATCCCACCCACTACCGAAGAAGGACCTATCAGACCATTACCCGTATTACGTATCTGAGCACTACCGCCGATATCAAAATCAAAAAACAACCCGCCAATGCTAGGCGCTTCGCTAAGAGGGCTAATACCGGGCGTATCAACGAATCGAATTTCCTCTATTTCAAAGCGCGCCACGTTGCCTGATTTATAGTCAATTACTAGACTACCATCTGCCAAGATATCAAAAAGCATTCTAAACTCAGCATAACCATCTGGGTCGATACTCGAAGCAAGCCTCACGCCCTGAAGAGCAATACCATTGCCATCTTCAAAGTAGGCCGCTTCCTCAATTCCAACATTGGCCTCTAAATCCAGAGTAATCCCTGCCTGCCCACTTACACCGGACAGCGCCTCATCCTCCATTGCTCGAAGCTCTGCATTTGCAGCCGAACAAAGCACTGCGATCAAAGCGGCGGCAAGACACCTAAGCTGAATTGCAAATACCATAGTATTTCTCATCATGGCGTCGGGAACACTAGCAGATTACCTTCAAGAGTCACTTCTCCACCGATTTCAACAGTCATAAAATCAACCTGCTTGAAAGTAGACGCAGCACCTGCTGGTCGCTCACTATTACTCGTTGCTACCGTGTATTGAAACTCATCAAACTTCAACGTTTCTGGCAAACCAATTTCTATAACGTCCCTATTAAACAAAAGCCCATCACCACCAAATCCGGAGTTAATAGCTCTCAATTGAAATGTCAGCCCCTCAAAAGCAATCGAGCCTTGAATGTTATCAAGCACGAACCACCCACCATCTTGCTGAGTCTGTAATGCAATTCGAGCACCACACACTTTGGTCACATCAATGCAAGAGCCAAAATAATCATCGTTAAGGGGGCCACCCTCTTCGTTAATGCTAATTTCACCCGTTAGGTAAACTCCGCTCTGACCTGTCACCTCAGAAAGAGCTGCATCATCAATACTCGCCATTTCAGCAAACACCGATGAGCACCCTAAAAAGAGGACGCCAAATACCCGCACCAAATACAACATCATGGCTCCAAGTCCCTGAATTTCACATCCAAATGCTGAATAAGCAAACCTTCAACTTTAGCCGAGCCCAAACTAACACCGCCAATTTCCATCTCCGTCATGGCAACATTACTGCGATAATCTGCGTTGCTATAATAGTCATTGAAAAATGCATAAGCTGCGTCACCTTCTGCGCTGCCATCAGACAACCCCGTTGCCGGTACTAGATTCGCCATATACTCGTGCGTAAGTTGCGCCAACTGCAACGTTAACCCACCAGTAATAGCATCAGCACCGACATAAAGCGGCTGAAAACTATTTCCAAGCGCAAGCTCAAATGCAAAACCCTTCATTTTTACGGCAGAACCACACGCCTCATTTAATTTAGTACAAGTCGAAATCTCTAACTCTGGCGTATAAAAATTTACCCGGAACTCTGCAGCCATTTTACCCGCTGCATCATCTCCCCAAAGACGCACATATGAACCATCAAAAACCGCACTTTCAGCATGAAAATTTAAATGCCTCGGCGTCTCAACCCCCACATTAACCTGCAACTCCAAACCCAAATCGGCCCGCTCACCATTCTCCCAACCCGCCTCAGAAGGCCGACTCGAGCACGTACCACTACCCAACACAGCAGCAGCATCTAGACAGTCATAGCCGTCTGCAACATCGACTTTAGTCGGCGCAGCTAACTGCAGCACAGCTTTGCCCGCAAGACCCACGCTATCGCCATTCAACAAATCAATTTCAAAAGGGTTATTAAGGCGCCCAAGATTAACCGGATCTAGAACCGATCCGTAATTACTCCCAGCCCGAGCAATGTATAGCTGCTCAACGTTAAGTGTCACAGGCGCGCCACTTTGATCTGTCAGGCCAGAAATACGAAACGTCTTATCATTTGCCGTGTCATGGCCATGGCTAAACACAAAGTCATCCATCACCAAACCAATACCCGCTCCGTCAACTTCCGAGAGCGCTTGGTCGGACATTGACTTCATTTCAGCCGTAACGCTAGACAACGGCAGAAAAATAGAAAGCGACAACGCCATGAGAGAAACGTATTTGAACAAAAGCCACACCTAGTTAGGAGTATTCGAATGGTTCGATTAATTAGGACAGTATAATAAGGCGGAAATTAAAACATGTGAACGAACCGAAAACTTTACAGTCGTTCACAAATTACACAGAAAATCGAGACCTGTCGCATTCTATGCGCCAAATCCAGCAGGAAACCAGCTAACCTTGCGCTAGTAGGTTTCTCAAATCAATAATCGCAGCACTTGCTCTCGATATATAAGAAGACATGGTCAAAGAGTGATTTGCGAGCATCCCAAAGCCTCCTCCGTTCAACACCATTGGACTCCAAAGCGAATCCTGCGTCGCTTCCAACTCCAGTCTAATTTGCTGCAAACTTACCAATGCGTTTTTATCCTTCAACACGGTCGCAAAATCGATCTCCACTGCTCTTAATATATGCACTAGAGCCCAAGCAGAACCGCGCGCCTCATAGAATACATTATCAACCTTCAACCAAGGCGTTTTCCGCTCCTGAGGCCCCTCACCCGAAGTAGACTGCACTGCAGTCGCATCCCCAGCCAAGCCCATATCCAGTTGCGGCCGGCCAACACTTTCGCTTAAACGCCTCGACAGTCCCCCCAGACGACTCTCAACTTCGGAAAGCCAACTGCGTAAATTATCTGCTCTCGCGTAAAACTGAGCATCAGGCTGTTGCTCATCTGACAAGCGATAAAGATATCGATACATCGCTTTAATACCTCGGCGATACTCACTCTCTGTCGCAGGAATAGCCCAGCTACTATTGTCAAAATGGAACTGAGGGTCAGCCTTAATAAGATCCCGATCCTCATTGGACTGACTTTGAGATCGACTCAAGTCCTTCCTAAAGATTCGCGCAAGGTCTCTCAACTGCACCAAAACGCCCATTTCCCAGCTAGTAATATTGTCCAACCAAACACCCGGAGGAAAAAGGTCATTCGTCACGTACCCTCCAGGCTTTTCAAGCAGCGTTTCGGCCACCGCAATCAATGTGGACGTTGTTGCGACGCCGACAGCCTCCTGGTTAGAGTTTTCCTTCGCAATACTAGCCGCCCGATCTGCCACATTGAACAAGTCAGGCTCACTACTCCACCAAATGCCAAGAAACACAGCAAAAATCAAATAGACCGCCACAACACCACTAATCATTTTTGGCAAAACTCCGCCCCCTAAATAGTCTTGAAAATCTTCTTTTCGATGTCTAAAAAAATCCGCAATATTTCCCATAAGCTCTGCACCCTATAGCAAGGGCTCTGGCCTCCCTAATAAATAACCCATTACAGCGCTCACACCCAATTCCTTCAATACCGATAGCTCTCGTTCCGATTCGACACCGACAGCGATCACAGCCACGTTCTGACTCTGAGCCAATTGAATCACGGATCGTAAAAAAAACTGATTTTCTATATTTTCATGCACATCTCTAACGAAACTATGATCAACCTTAATTGCTTCGATTTTTAGTCGCTGCAAATAGGAAAACGGCACTGAAGAAATACCAAAACGCTCAATAACTACTTTTACATTCAAGCGATTAAGCATTTCACAAAGAGCGACCGCTCCTTTTTCATTGTGGCAAATCGCATACTCCGGCAACTGAACATAGAGCGAAGCGCATAAACTAACGTGCTGCGACAACCGCGCTTCAAACCATGCCAAAAAACCTTCGCTTGCGATAGAAGCTTCTGAAACTGAAACACTTAATATCTGACCGGTCTCGCGCATCAACCTAAGCGCTCGACCGATAACCAGTCTGTCCAATTCAACCATCAGATTAAACCGTCGAGCCATCGGGATAAAGTGCCCCGCCTCGACTAACCCGCCATCGACCTCAATCCTCGCCAACGTTTGCTGGAACAAAACATCGCCAGTCGATGGAAGATAAACACCTTGGCGATAAAGAAGAATATCCTCGCGCTCAATCGCATCTCGCAAAATCTGGTGCCAGAGATTGGCCTCTTTTACATCATCAACCAATTCACCATCAGCACCATCCATATAACGCATCCAGCCAGACACGCCTCGCTCCTGAGCAGACCGCAATGCCATATCAGCTTTCGATAGCAGCCTTCCAACATTGTCGAGGGGTTTGACCGCCGCCAACCCTAGGTGCAGAAGATCGTCTCTCAGCATTTGTTTTACCCAGCCTAGCGACGAAAGCCGCGCCATCAATGCGACCGCCTCGCTCTCAACCTCGTCACCAACCAAATCTGGCAAAAAAAGACTAAAATCTGCACCACTGCGCCGCGCTGCAAAACCATCTACGCGCGCCACTGCTTCCTGACCAATCACGCCAGCGACAGCCTTAAGGATATCATCACCACGCTCCCTGCCAAGCGACAGATTTATCGCCTCAAAATCTGCGACTTTCAAGATAATTAATGTACCCTGTTTCACACTCTGCCGAGATTCAAGCTCCGTCCTCAACCTACGATCAAAACCTTCCCTGTTATACAAGCCTGTCAGGGAATCTAAAAGACTTTGCGAACGAAGACTCTCTATCGCACTTAACTGCTGCCGAAATAGCCGCCCTAATGTTTCCGCCATGTTGTTAATAGCCGCCGATACGTTCGCAAGCTCCCGCGTTCGCGGCTCATCTATACGGAACGAAAAGTTGCGATGACTCATTTCTCTAGACAGGCGCTCAACTTCAGCCAGTGGACTCAACAGACGCGACAACAAAATTCGCATCGCCAACAACGCACTAAACAAGACTAGAGCAAACCAAATAACCTGATTCTGCGTTTCATTCCAAAGCTTAAGATGTGCCGCATCAGCGTTCGTCTGCACGACCAATTCTCCGAGCTGCTGCCATCCGGCCATAACCTGAGATGTCGCCATTGGAGACTCAATTTCGACCAACGATCGAAACCATTCTGGTACAACGCCGCCATCATCTACCAAACGTTTATCTACTCTCAGACGTCTATCAATGCCAAAGTAAAGTATCTTGCTGTACTCGCCGCTATCAAAAATTGCATCAATCATCCTACTCACCAACACATCATCATTCGCATCTATCACGGTCGATAAAGATAAGCCCAGAGAGGTAGCGGAATCTTGCGCATGAACATATAACTGCTGCTGTAAATAACTTCTCGTCGACAGAATATTCAGCACCAAATTACCAACAAGAAGACAAACTAAAGCGAGCGATAACGTGACAGTCAGCAACTGCGTCAAAGAAGCTTTCTGCTTGCCAACATGTGATGACATATCAAACCCGTGGTTATAAAAAGGAGGCAAAAGCGCCATCGGCTTGCTGAATTAACAGAACCATGGCCTAAACCACAGTCTGACATTATTTCCGCTCGTAAAACAATATCAATATAGACAGATCGAAAATGTAAGCAATAATGATAGATGAAACAACTACGACGATTACTCGCCTTTGTCAGTGTCGTTTATTTTTCGTTAGCGAACGGGAAGCCTGAATGCCCTTGCAAAACCAGAGCGCAAAGCTAAAACAACTTTTTTCCAAGCGCGTCACCAACCAAGCTCGCATTGTTTTAGACAGCTATCAAAAATGTAAAGAAGCCAACTGGGAAGACCAAGATAGGCTCAGCAACCTTTCTAGCGCCGCTGAAAAACTAAAGCACTCGGCAGAGCGCTTTGAAATGCAAGAACAACACGAAATCGCAAACAAAATCACCTCATTATTAAAGCTGATATCATCTAGCTCTCCAAGCAGTGAGTCGATTAGCACCTTGGACACATTCATCCAAGAACTAAATGAACAAACCTTGCGTAAAAGCGACCTCGCTGATGACACATCAACAGCATTGAGCTCTGGTCCACGCACATTCCTGCGGACCCCTGTTTATATCGCGATCAACAACAAAGAATTCGCTAACCGAATCATTAGCCAGTTAGATTTTTTTGGCTTTCGCTCTATTAGTTTCGAAAAAGCTGACAACCTCATCGCGGCGTCACAGCAAAACAAGCCAGAAACCGTCGTGATGGATATCGATTTTGGCAATGAAAAAATGTCCGGATTTGAAGCCGCAGAAGCGCTGCAAGCGAAACATGAAACACCAGTACCCATTATTTACCTAAGCTCTGAACGGGATGACATCCAGACCAGATTGCGCGCCTCGCGATCCGGAGGAGAAGAGTTTTTTTACCCCACAGTAGACCCCGGCCAGCTTATCGAGAAAATTGAGCGCTACACTCATGCAAGCCCGCAAGAACCATATCGCGTGCTGGTGGTAGACGACTCTCAATCACAGGCCCGTTATATCGACACGGTCCTTAAAAAAGCGGGGATGCACCCGCTTACGATTACAGACCCAATGAAGGTACTCCTTGCGCTAGAAGAGTTTCATCCTGAAATCATCATTATGGACATGTACATGCCAGGCTGCACCGGCATGGAGCTTGCGCGAGTCATTCGCCAACAAGACAAATTTCACAGCGTTCCTATTATCTACTTGTCTGCCGAGGACGACCTCAATAAACAGCTTCATGCAATGAGCCAAGGCGGAGATGACTTTTTAACGAAGCCAATCGATCCAAAACACTTAACATCGACCATCCATAATCGAGGCAGGCGCGCTCGCTCCCTACTCGCCCTAATGATCCGAGATAGCCTCACCGGACTTTACAACCACACACATACACTGCACTTACTCGAACAAGAGGTCACCAAGGCCCAAGACAAAGAACAACCTCTGTCTTTTGTGATGCTTGATTTGGACCACTTCAAAAAAGTAAACGACACCTACGGTCACCCGATGGGAGACAGAGTCATTAAAAGTCTTGCGTTATTTCTAAAGCAAAGACTAAGAAAAACCGATCATATAGGGCGTTACGGCGGCGAAGAGTTTGCTGTCGTATTACCCAACACCAGTGAAGGCGATGCGAAAACGATCATGAGCGAAATCCGCGAGCGCTTTTCAACCTTGCCGCAGCCCTGTGGCGATACGTCATTCTGCGTTAGCTTTAGCTGTGGCATTGCCACTTATGAGAAAGGAAAGCTGGAGGCGAACGCTAAACAGATGTGCGAAAAAGCAGACCAAGCTCTCTATCAAGCAAAACACGATGGCCGCAACACCGTGCGTTCTTACATAAACGACCTACTGCAGTAAACCACCCACCAACTTGTAGTAATTATGCTTGTAAATGCATAGATTTGTAGGCAAACTTGCGCTCAAATCACGCATTATCAACGAACTGATGTTTTACTTCTTACGATTGTGTGATCACCGCAATATAGAGACCTAAACACCATGCCTTCTATTCTTGTGATCAACGGCCCGAACCTAAACCTACTAGGTTCACGAGAGCCCGAAATCTACGGTACAGAAACCGTCGACGACATTCATCAGCGCCTCATATCAAAATCAAAAAACGCAGGCCATTCACTCGAAGCATTCCAAAGCAATGCAGAGCATGAGCTGATCGACAGAATTCACAACGCACGCAACGAATCGGTTAAATTTATCATTATTAACCCTGGCGCGTTTACCCACACCAGTATTGCGATAAGAGATGCACTACTCGGTGTTTCGATACCATTCATCGAAGTACACCTATCAAATGTCCATTCGCGCGAAGCGTTTCGACACCACTCATATTTTTCAGACATTGCGACAGGCGTTATTTGCGGCCTTGGAAGTCAAGGCTACGACGCAGCTTTAGATTACGCATTGTCGACGCTGTAAAGCAACGGGTTATTAAGAGGCCACCATGGACATACGAAAAGTCAAAAAACTGATAGAGCTTATCGAAGAATCCAATATTACTGAGCTTGAAATAAAAGAGGGTGAAGAATCCATCCGCATTAGTCGTGGCCATGCAACAACACAAGTGGTCACTGCGCCGCAGTCAGTCACCCATTCCGTAGAGTCCTATAGTTCCCCCGCTGACGTCAGTCAACGAGCCCCTGCAACTGCAGGCCACCAAGTAAAATCTCCAATGGTCGGGACCTACTACCAAGCGTCATCTCCAGACGCGCCAGTTTTTGTGGAAGTTGGCCAAACTGTAAAGGCGGGTGACGTCTTGTGTATCATCGAAGCAATGAAAATGATGAACCAAATTGAAAGCGATGCATCTGGCACGGTACAAGAAATACATATCGAAAATGGCGAACCAGTCGAGTTTGACCAACCACTATTCACTATCGTGTAGCACAACTCCATGATCAAAAAGATACTAATTGCGAATCGCGGCGAAATTGCATTAAGAATTTTGCGTGCGTGCAAGGAAATGGGCATTGCTAGTGTTGCCGTGCATTCAAGTGTTGATCGCGATCTTATGCATGTCCGCTTAGCGGATGAGTCGGTTTGCATTGGTGGAAACCTGCCCGCTGAAAGCTATCTCAATATTCCGGCTATTATTGCCGCCGCAGAAGTCACCAACAGCGAAGGCATCCATCCTGGCTATGGTTTTTTAGCTGAAAACGCCAACTTCGCGGAGCAAGTTGAGCGCAGTGGGTTTACGTTTATCGGTCCAACCCCAAACGTCATTCGTTTAATGGGAAATAAGGTCTCTGCAATCGAGGCCATGCGCAAAGCGGGCGTACCGACTGTCCCAGGTTCAGACGGTCCCTTAACCAACAATCAGGATCGCTCGCGCGCCATCGCTCGCAAAATTGGCTACCCAGTAATTATAAAGGCCGCCTCGGGCGGCGGCGGACGAGGCATGCGCGTCGTTCACGAAGAAAGCGAGCTAATTTCTTCTATTGCCGTAACTCAAGCAGAAGCAAAAGGCGCTTTTGGTGACGATACCGTTTACTTAGAAAAATTCTTGGGTCGCCCTAGGCATGTTGAGGTTCAGGTTATTGCTGACGAGCATGGCAACGCCGTTCATTTAGGCGATCGCGACTGCTCGTTACAGCGACGCCATCAAAAAATAATTGAAGAAGCGCCCGCGCCAAATATTAATGAAGCCGCCAGGCAAAAGGTATTCGACGCTTGTGTAAACGCATGCAAAGATATTGGATATCGCGGTGTGGGAACATTCGAGTTTTTATATCAGGATGGCGAATACTTCTTTATAGAGATGAATACCCGCATCCAAGTGGAACATCCCGTTACGGAGATGATCACAGGCATCAACTTGGTAAAAGAACAGATTCGTGTCGCGAGCGGCCTACCTCTTGCATTCGCTCAAAGTGATATTATGTTCAAAGGCCACGCGATCGAGTGTCGAATCAATGCAGAAAACCCTGACACTTTTATCCCAAGTCCAGGCACAGTGACTCACTTTCATGCCCCTGGTGGAATGGGCGTACGAGTAGATTCTCACTTATATAGCGGCTATAAAGTGCCTCCCTTCTATGACTCCTTAATAGCGAAGCTTATCTGTCATAGCGAAGACAGAACCGCAGCGTTAAACCGAGTCAAGAATGCACTGGAAGAAATGATTATCCTTGGCATTAATTCTAATATCCCTCTTCATCAACGTCTTGCCAGAGACAAAGGGTTTCGTGATATTGAATTCAACATTCATTATCTAGAAAAATTACTTGCCAATTAGTGCTGACTGCATTCACTAAGGAATATACATGAACTGGATACAGCTCAGTGCGACCATCGACCCCACCCAAGCGGAAGCACTCGAAGAGAGCCTGCTTGCCGCTGGAGCTTCCGCTGTCACGATGGTCGATGCCGCCAACCAGCCGATTTTAGAACCCGCTTTAGGTACCACGCCTATTTGGAATGAAACGCGCGTCACCGGGTTATTTTCAGCTGAAGAGGACATCGACTCTGCGCTAAAAATAGCGCAAGCGGTTTTTACACAAATGGCATCAGCTCCCTGCCCCAATCTAACAGCAGAGCTGCTTGAGAATGAAGACTGGACGCGTAAGTGGATTGAGAACTTCAAACCCATCCGTTTTGGCAATCGCCTTTGCGTTTGCCCAAGCTGGGAAGCCACTCCCGATACCGGCGTGATTAACTTGTTACTTGAGCCAGGCCTAGCTTTCGGGACAGGAACTCACCCAACAACAGCGCTATGTCTTGAGTGGCTGGATGGTACAGAGCTAAGCGGCAAGACGGTTGTCGATTTTGGCTGCGGTTCAGGAATACTCGGCATCGCCGCACTGTTACTTGGCGCAAGCAAAGTGATCGCTATCGACAACGACCCGCAAGCACTGATTGCAACGCGCGACAATGCTGACCGCAACAGCATTGCGCCAGAACGCATCGAAACTTACTTACCTGAAGATGCACCTTCACTTAAAGCAGATATTGTCGTTGCCAATATCCTAGCCCAGCCTCTTCATGACCTAAGAGACATTATACTGTCATACCTAAAGAGCGAAGGAAGCCTAGTGATGTCTGGAGTACTTAAAAATCAGGCCGAAGAACTCGCACAACATTACTCCTCTCAAGTTGAAATAGAGCCCATTGCACAACAAGAAGACTGGACTCGGGTGAGTGGTACGCGCAAATAGCGTGATCTTGTTACTCACTCGCTAGAAAACCAGCTACACTTTACGGAAAACGTTCACTCATTCTGACCCAACACTCGCGCTAGGAATCAATCCAGACCATGTCCACCGATAAGCTTACTCGCTGCCCTCACTGCAAAGCCGCATTTAAAGTATCGGAAAGCCAACTAGCTGTCGCCAGCGGCAGAGTTCGTTGCGGCGCCTGCATGAACGTATTTGACGCCATTGCCTATAGTCTTGGTGACGCAAAAGACGCACCTGAGAACCCTCCTACTGACTCCGAATTAGAGCAAGAGATACAAGACCTTGCGGAGCATGACGATACATCAACAGAATTAAACAGCGACTTAATTCAAGACAACCCGACAGAAGACAATGAAAGCGAAACAACATCACAAAACTCTCCATTTGGCGACGAGCTCAGCGACTCATTTAAAGATCTTGAAGAAACACGCAGCAAAGACCTAAATGCTAGCTATGCCAATGAATTAGAAGAAGCTCGCCAGGCACCAGATGACGAAAGCTGGGCGACCGATATGCTAGAGCAAGAAGCCCGGAGCATACCAGAATCAAGCCCTTCAGAGTCTCCAAAGAAAAAACAAGAGCGGATCGAGCCAGCATTCACAGCTAGTTATAACGAAATCGCAGAACCTGAAAATGTTGAGTTCGCGCCGTTCAGTGAAAACAACGATGAGCAAGAGCATATTAGTTTTTACTACGACGACGCACCAAGCAAACCAAAGCGCAGTAAAGTTGCCTCGTTTACTCTAATTACACTAAACACCCTTCTCGTTTTTACACTAGTAGGCTTAGCTAGCTGGTTTCATTACGAAAAACTCGCCAAATACCCTCAGGTCGCTGCTCTTTATCAGCAGTTTTGCGATATCGCCGGATGTGAGCTCCCCGAGCTTAGCGATATAACAAAAATCCGAAGCCATAACTTAGTTGTGCGAAGCCACCCCACTACTCGAAACGCTTTAATTATTGATGCCGTGATCACCAATGAGGCCGACTATCCCCAAGATTTTCCGGACATAGCCCTCTACTTTTCCGACATTAATAACCAGACGATTGCACAACGACTCATTAAACCTGCTCAGTACCTAGTACCTGAAATCTTAGAGTGGCGTCAGTTACCGAGCAACGAAGGAATCCATATTTCACTAGAGATTGTTGACCCCGGCAAAGAAGCGGTGAACTACAGCCTGAAATTTTTCCCCCAAAAAGATAATAACTCCCCCGACCCAGCGACAGACCAAAACTCCGATTAAATGTCAACCAATCCGCGCAAAATATAACCAAAAAAAGTCCGTATTCAGCCTTTAATAGCCGATAATCTGAGAGTATTATTAGCGCCCTTTTATTCAACTACCCCAATGGCCGCTGAGAAGACGAGTGCTTAAACTTGGTCCGTACGAACTAAATAGCCGTTTAATACTGGCCCCGATGGCTGGGGTAACTGATCGCCCGTTTAGAGCACTTTGCCGTCAACATGGCGCTGGACTAGCTGTATCAGAAATGGTCATTGCCGATCCCGCTTTTTGGAATACACGAAAATCTAAGCATCGCCTCGATCATACTGGCGAAGAAGGCCCTATCTCCGTTCAAATTGCAGGAGGCGATGCTGAAATGTTAGCGCTGTCTGCAAAACTAAATCAGGATCAAGGCGCGCAAATTATCGATATTAATATGGGCTGCCCGGCCAAAAAAGTATGTAACAAGGCAGCCGGCTCAGCACTGATGAAAGACGAAGCACTGGTCAGTGAAATATTAGATAGCGTCGTTAAAGCCGTAAACATTCCCGTCACACTCAAAATTCGAACGGGCTGGGACACGAATAACAAAAATGCGTTGACGATTGCCAGAATTGCTGAAGATGCCGGCATTTCTGCGCTAGCAGTTCATGGCCGAACCCGCGCCTGTGCTTATCAAGGCAATGCCGAATACGACACCATCGCAGCGATAAAGTCGGCCATCAGAATTCCTGTGCTGGCGAATGGCGATATCGACTCTCCAGAAAAAGCGCTGCATGTACTAGATAAAACTGGCGCTGACGGCCTACTTATCGGACGTGCAGCTCAGGGCTGCCCATGGATTTTTGACGACATCAATCATTACTTGGCGACAGGAACTCACAGAAAAAAACGAAGCTCGATACAAGTTAGGGACATTATGCTTAGTCATGTCCGTGCTCTCCACGAGTTTTATGGCGAAGTGATGGGCGTTCGAATTGCCCGCAAGCATGTCGGCTGGTACTTAAAATCCCAGGAAGACGTACTTGGGTATCGTAAAGCGTTCAACGCAATTGCAGAGCCCGCGATACAACTAAATTCTATTAACAACTATTTTGAAAAACAGACAAAAAAAGAGGATAAAGCCGCATGAACCCAGAAACGCTTGCTGACAACAAAGAACAAGAACAGGTCAATAGCACAAATACAGCAATCGAAGGTGGCGCGACGCTGCGTGACTGTGTCGAAACCACGCTTAGCAACTATTTCGCTCAATTAGACGGCGCACCCGTTACAGACGTGTACCAACTCGTTCTTTCGGAAGTAGAAGCTCCCTTGCTAGAGCAAGTTCTTAAGTACACCCGAAACAATCAGACAAAAGCCTCAGTACTGCTTGGCCTAAATCGTGGCACCCTGCGGAAGAAACTAAAACAGTACGGTTTGTTATAAGCCCTCGCGCCTAATATTACTTTGAAAGAGGGCGAGCTGATCTCGCCTTTTTTCGTTTTAAATTTTATTACTTGTCATTTCCCGGAACACTATCATGAGCAACACAGCTAATCTTGTCGCGGTGCAACGCGCACTAATAAGCGTCTCCGACAAAACAGGCATCGTTGAATTTGCCAAAGCGCTCAACGAGCAAAACGTTGAAATTCTATCGACTGGAGGCACCTTTAAACTGCTCACAGAAAATGGCATTCCAGCGATAGAAGTGTCTGACTATACGGGGTTCCCCGAAATGATGGATGGACGTGTTAAGACGCTACATCCGAAAATCCATGGCGGTATTCTTGGCCGCAGAGACAAAGATCAAACTGTCATGCAAGAGCATGACATTCGCCAGATTGACATGGTCGTCGTAAATTTATATCCATTTGAACAAACCATTGCGAACGAAAATTGCAGCCTAGAAGACGCGATAGAAAACATTGATATTGGCGGCCCTACCATGGTCAGAGCGGCGGCCAAAAACCACCCCTTCGTCAACATAGTGGTTAGAGCTAGCGACTATGCAAGCATCCTCCAAGAGATGCAGGAAAATCAAGGCGCTACTAGTTTGGAAACTCGCTTTAATCTCGCGATCAAGGCCTATGAGCACACCGCTAGCTATGATGGTGCTATTGCAAATTATTTTGGCACTATGGTCCCAGGCGGCAACGAAAATTTCCCTCGCACCTTCAACGTACAAATGACAAAAGCTCAAGATATGCGTTATGGCGAAAACCCGCATCAGAACAGCGCGTTTTATGTTGAGGACAAGCCAGCCGATGCATCAATCGCTAGCGCTCAACAAATTCAAGGAAAAGAGCTGTCATATAACAACATTGCGGATACTGACGCAGCATTGGAGACGGTCAAACTATTTGACCAGCCTTGCTGCGTGATAGTTAAACACGCCAACCCTTGTGGCGTATCCGAAGCAAATAGCTTATCAGAAGCCTATGAACGGGCTTATGCAACCGACCCAGAGTCGGCATTTGGCGGGATCATTGCGTTCAATCGCAGTCTAGACGAGAACACAGCACGCCTTATCGTAGACAGACAGTTTGTCGAAGTGATTATTGCACCTGAGATCAGTGAAGGGGCACGACAGGCGGTTTCTGAAAAGAAAAACGTGCGCCTGCTTGAGTGTGGATACTGGAACAAAAGTGTTCGCGGACTTGACTATAAGCGAGTCAACGGCGGCCTGCTGGTGCAAGATCGAGATATCGGCTTAATTACGCCAGAAGAACTTAAAGTTGTTACAAGCCGGCAGCCAACTGAAGATGAAATAGCCGACCTTATGTTTACTTGGAAAGTCGCTAAAATGGTGAAATCTAACGCGATTGTCTATGGTAAGGACGCTCAAACGGTTGGTGTCGGCGCAGGCCAAATGAGCCGAGTGAACTCTGCACGTATTGCTGTTATCAAGGCAGAACATGCGGGTTTAGTTGTTGCTGGCTCTGTAATGGCATCTGATGCATTCTTCCCATTTCGCGACGGCATCGATAATGCTGCTGCCGCCGGTGTGAGCTGTATCATTCAACCAGGCGGCTCAATGCGTGACCAAGAAGTCATCGATGCTGCCAATGAGCATGGCATGGCAATGGTGTTCACCGGAATGAGACACTTCCGCCACTAGACCCAAAGATTCAACCTGGACGCTTCACTCTCCTAGCGAGAATGGATACACTGAAATTGTTCTTTAAGGAGTATGAAGCGTGACAGATTACATTCGAATCAAAGTAAGAGGCTACCACCTAGACCAACGCGGGCACCTTAATAATGCCGGCTACATCGAGTTTTTAGAAGAGGCTCGCTGGGTGCTGTTTGAGAACTACAGTGCCGATCAGTTTCTATCCCAACATGATTTAGCACTGACCCTCGTCAATATTAATATCAACTATCGCCGCCCCAGCTTTCTCAACGAAACGCTCGAAATTCATACCAAGGTCATGCGCATTGGAACCACCAGCTGCCATATCGACCAAACCATATACCTCGAAGGTACCAATACGGTGATCGCCGATGCGAATAATATTTTTGCGTTGATGGACAACGCCACCAATAAAGCGGTCGCCATCGAAGGAAAAGCAAGAGAAAAACTCGAACAGCTCGCCAACGCACTATAAAAGCGTCGTAGAGCACCTATATCAACGAGATCAACGTTCAACTCCGCTCTCGAATACGGTATCCTTGCCGCGCTTTATTTGTCCCAGATTAGAAAAGGTTTTTGCTATGAACGTATTGGTTATCGGTAGTGGTGGTCGCGAGCACGCATTGGCATGGAAAGCTGCGCAAAGCGCTTCCGTCAGCACAGTTTTTGTTGCTCCCGGTAACGCTGGAACAGCCGGCGAAAAAAATCTTGAGAATGTCGCCATCGACGTCGGTGACTTTCAGGCCTTGGCTAACTTTGCCGAACAGAACAACGTAGGCCTCACTATTGTTGGTCCAGAAGCCCCCTTAGTTGATGGCATTGTTGACTACTTTGCGGAACGAGACTTGCCCTGTTTTGGCCCTAATAAAGGCGCTTCTCAGCTCGAAGGTTCAAAAGCGTTCACCAAAGACTTCCTTGCAAGACATAATATCCCAACGGCCGACTACCAAAACTTCACTGAGCTTGAGCCTGCTCTCGCCTACTTGAGAGAAAAAGGCGCACCAATCGTCGTGAAAGCCGACGGTCTTGCCGCTGGCAAAGGCGTAATCGTCGCAGAAACGTTAGGCCAAGCAGAAGAAGCCGTTACCGACATGTTGTCGGGCAATGCATTTGGCGATGCAGGTTGCCGAGTGGTAATAGAGGAGTTTCTAGATGGCGAGGAGGCAAGCTTCATTGTCATCGCCGATGGGAAAAACATTCTCCCCATGGCAACCAGTCAAGATCATAAGAGAGTGGGCAATGGCGATAGCGGCCCCAACACAGGTGGCATGGGCGCCTACTCTCCAGCTCCGGTAGTCACTGCAGCAGTGCACCAGCGTGTAATGGAACAAGTGATTCAACCCACGATTGAAGGCATGGCAAAAGAAGGCAATGACTATACCGGTTTTTTGTATGCCGGCCTGATGATCAACGCTGACGGTCAACCCAAGGTTATTGAATACAATTGCCGCTTTGGTGACCCGGAAACACAACCAATCATGATGCGCTTGCAGTCAGACCTCGTATCGCTTTGTCAGTCAGCCCTATCAGGAACTCTAGATAGCTGCAAAACCCAATGGGACCCTCGCGCTTCGGTTGGCATAGTATTGGCCGCAGGCGGCTATCCAGGCAGCTATGAAAAAGGCTTAACGATTGAAGGACTAGAAGGCGCCGATAGCGAAACTCAAAAAGTGTTTCATGCGGGCACCCAACTGCTCGATGGAAAAGTGGCCACAAATGGCGGACGAGTACTGTGTGCAACAGGCCTCGGCGACAATGTCACGATCGCTCAGCAACAAGCCTACGAACAGGCCTCAAAAATTAGCTGGAAAGGGATGTTTCATCGTGATGACATCGCGTACCGCGCGATCGCCCGCGAGCAGACTAACTAACATTAGCTAGTCATCGCTTCATCTGGAGGCCGTATGTCGCTTAACTTACACGAAATCAGAGAATTCGCGCTAGACACCGCTAAAAGTGCAGGCACTTTAATACGTGAGATGCGCGAACAAGGCGACCTTCAGCATAGCTATAAGGACCAGCAAGAGCTTGTTACCAGCGCAGATATCTCCGCCGACAAGCTAATAGTTGATCGCATCAAAGCGCGCTTCCCTTCACATAGAGTACTTTCTGAAGAAGGCTACAACGATACATCCATCGCCGCAGACCTCGCGTCTCCAATTTGGATCATTGACCCTATAGATGGCACCGTCAACTACGCCCATGGGCAGATGATGGTCGCGGTATCTATCGCCTTCGCCTGTGAAGGCGAGGTAAAAGTAGGCGTAGTTTACAACCCATTTATGGAAGAAACCTTCTCTGCAGTCCATGGCGAACCCAGCGCCCTCAACGGCTTACCAATCCATGTCAGTGGGCTGGACGTATTGCGAAAAGGCCTCGTTGCCACGGGATTTCCTTACGATAAGTCTGGTGTTCCGCCGATTATTAACCGCGTTGAAAAAGTACTATTTGAATGCCAAGACCTGAGACGGCTTGGCTCTGCCGCATTGGATATTTGCTGGGTAGCTTGCGGGCGGCTGG
>Ga0209184_1000239_pt1 | contig 69282 bp, 58 predicted proteins | sample EN8Hudsemesocosm_2_FD_184627 | JGI IMG/M metagenome (GOLD analysis project Ga0209184, IMG submission 184627) | Methane-oxidizing microbial communities from mesocosms in the Hudson Canyon - EN8C Hudson Canyon (SPAdes) (version 2) | ecosystem: Environmental > Aquatic > Marine > Cold seeps | place... | reverse complement strand
ACGACCCAGCAAGATTGAAAAAACAACAGTAACGATCAAAAACACCAATGAATGTCGCTTGCCACGGTTGTCACGTGTATCAGGTAGTGTTTTGAGTACATTAATGAATTTAACGCCTTTTGTCTCCAGCTTTATTTCAAGGTCGTTACCATTCGGAGAGGATCTAATTGCCATCTGTTTATCGATTTAAATAGCAATATTTTATCGCATATATCAATATATTTTTTTATGAGAAAGCCCTGATAGAAACCCAAGCTGAGATTTATCTTCAGCTTTCCAAGTTAGAAGAAGCTGGATTCCCAGCATTAGAAGCAGTTGAATTACTCAAGAAAACTCACTTAAAATCTCACAAACAAATACAGCAAATGCAACGATTCCTTAAGTTAGGAAATTCGATAGCAGACTCAGGTTATAAATCAGGTATTTTTAGTGAATTTGATAAGAGTTTATTACAAGCTGGAGAAGCAAGCGGTAATATTTTAGCTATCTATAAACAACTTGCTAGATACTATGCTCAAAAGGTATCACGCTTAAAAAAACTAAAGTCTAAATGTTATTTACCTTTAATTACATTGATCATTGCTTTATTTGTTCAACCTCTTCCTGCATTTATTTTAAATGAAATTTCTATAGTAGATTATCTTTTTCTGAGTATTGGTCGTTTATGCAAAATAGGCTTAATTACTTATGTGGCTATTAAATTACCTGCTTGGCTAACAACGGGAAAACTTCAGTTTTTGGGATTAAAGAATTTAGTTTATTCATTACAACTTAAATTACCTTTGCTTTCTTCATGGATTATCACTCGTCAGATTAATGAATTTTTTCGTAGTTTAGGTTTGATGTTAGCGGCTGGGTTGCCAATGACAACTGCCCTAGAAAAATCAGTTAAAACCATTTCTAACCCACTATTAAGTAGAAAATTTGATTCTGTCATTTTATCCACTCAAAATGGAGCAGGTTTAACGGACGCTTTAGTCAATATTTCTGAAATTGATTATGAAACAATGCAATTATTATTAGTGGGTGAAAAAAGTGGAAAATTGGCTAAAACTATTTTGCATCAAGTAAAAATTACACAAGAAAATATAGAGTTAAAAGATGACTTATTAACAGAATGGATCCCTAGAATCTTCTACGCTTTAGTGACTGCATGGGTAGCAACTTCAATTATCTCTGGAAACTCTACAATTCCAATAGCGCTTTGATACTGAAAAAAAGGTATACTTCAACTCATTATTAGCATGAGATTTGAAGATAAAGCGATGACATTTAACAAGAATGTTTTTTTAATTACATTACTTATGCTTTTTAGTGGGAGTGGTTTCTCTCATGGTGTAGATAGCAATACAGCACAGTTTTTAACTACTACTCAAGGATCTGCAATAGTTCCTTTTTTATATATTGGTGCTAAACATATGGTCACAGGGTATGACCATTTACTGTTTTTAGTCGGTGTGATTTTCTTTCTTTTCCGTAGCCGTGATATTTTAATCTATGTCAGCCTGTTTACTTTGGGGCATAGTGTTACCTTATTATTTGGTGTATTTGCACACATTAATATCAATGCTTATTTGATAGATGCTGTCATTGCTTTTTCAATTATCTATAAAGGTTTTGATAATTTAGGTGGCTTTAAGCTGTTGTTAGGGAAAGAACCCAATACAAAAATTGCAGTATTAATTTTTGGTTTATTTCATGGTTTTGGTTTAGCCACAAAATTACAAGACTTTGAACTACCTCAAGATAGTTTAATCACTAATATGATAGCTTTTAATGTTGGGGTTGAAATAGGCCAATTTATAGCCTTGCTCTTTATTCTGACCTTACTTGGTTTTTGGCGCAGATATAAGAGTTACTTTGCTTTTGCAAAAGTAACAAATACTTTATTAATGACTGGCGGCTTAGTTTTATTAGGCTTTCAATTAACTGGTTACTTTACATCTATTTAATATGAATACCCTACCGACAGCATCTCTTAAGTCACTAATTTTTTCATGCATTGCTTCAATTATATTGGCAGTGATTATTTTGTTGATTGCAGTACTACCTGCTGAATATAATATTGACCCAACAGGCTTGGGTGAAAAACTAGGGTTAACCGTATTAGCTCCCGAAGTTGAGGAACAAGTAAAACCTACCGTAGTTTCTTGTCCTAGTGTTGATAAAACAACTAACGAGCAGACAGATAAAAGTGAATGGTTAGATTCTGTAATGATTTCTGTTCCAGCCAAAAAAGGTCTGGAATATAAATTTCATATTAATAAAGGTGAGAAGCTGGAGTTTGTATGGAAAACTGATGGAGCTTCTTTATACTTTGATTTTCATGGTGAACCGCAAGGAAATACCACTGGTTATTTTAAGAGTTTTAAAGAAAGTAATCAGGTTGAATCTAGTGGCACATTAGTAGCCCCTTTTACTGGATCGCATGGATGGTATTGGGAAAATAAAACAAATAAAGCAGTCATAATTAATTTAAAAACCCGCGGGCAATATAAAATAAAGGGTTTAATGTAAGTGTTCCTTGGAGGAAAAAGTTTGAGTTTAGATAGTTACCAAAATGTAGACAGGGAGCAATTAGCAAAGGATCTTAATGAAATTCATCAAGATGTTTTGTCACGGATGGGTGAAGATGATTTTAAACATTTAAAGAAGATGGAGCGTTGGGGCAGAGTCTGTTCAATATTAGGTTATGGCACAGCATGGATTATACCTAATCCTATTTCAGCCTTATTAATAAGTCAGGGTAGTTTTACCCGCTGGACTCACATGACACATCCCATTGTGCATAAAGGCTATGACAAAATTGAAAATGTGCCCGAGTCTTATACTAGTAAAAAATTTGCTAAAGGTTGGAGACGTTTTATAGATTGGCCAGACTGGATTACACCTGATGCTTGGCATCAAGAACATGATATTTTGCACCATTACAACCTTGGTGAAAAATTAGATCCAGACCATTTACAACATAATATGGAATGGCTAAGACAATCAAAAGCACCCATGTGGATGCGTTTTGTTATTGTCACAGGCTTTACTGCATTGTGGAAAATTTTATATTACACGCCAAGGTCACACAAAGAATTAAGAATAAGTCAGGCAAGACAAAATAGAGAAGCAGATCCTGAATTTACTCGAACTGGTGCGTGGAGCCTTTTTACTAAAGAAGGTCGGGCATTATGGTTTGAAAGTATATTGCCCTATATTGGTTTTCGTTTTATTTTAGCGCCTTTATTATTTTTACCCTTAGGTGTTGTTGCGGCTACCAACGTATTGTTAAATTCGATAATGGCAGAAGCATTTACCAATATGCATACATTTTTAGTGATTGTTCCCAATCATGCTGGAGATGATGTAATGATGTTTGAAGAAAAAGGTAAAGGTCGTGGGGAATTTTATTTACGTCAGATTCTTGGTTCTGTAAATTACCCAACAGGCTCAGATACTAATGACTTTTTCTATGGCTGGTTAAACTATCAAGTTGAACATCATTTATGGCCAGATATTCCATTAAGCCAATATCAATATGTACAACCTAAAGTAGTAGAGGTATGTAAAAAACATAGAATTCCTTATCGTCAGGATTCAGTTTTTAAACGTTTATTAAAAGCAATGGATATTATGGTGGGCCGTACTTCAATGCTAAAACCATTGAAAGTAAAAGAAGCGTAGATACTAAAATTACTTGCAATAAAAGCTAGAGATATTATATTCACACAAAGCCACAAAGCCACAGAGACACCAAGAAGAAATAGTTTTCTTACCTTTGTGTCTCTGTGGCTTTGTGTGAATATTTCTTGTATATGTAAGCTTGTTACTTTCTATTCCCTCTATTCTGAGATTGACGGCCACCTGATTTAGCATTTCGGTTATTAGTATTAGAACCCGATCTACGCCTTCTATTTCCTGGGTTACCTTTATTATCAGCTGATTTGGTTTTAGGCGGTTTGTTTAAATTAAGCTCAACGGCTTCATAACCTGTATCAGAAACTCTTGGGATTTGTTTCTTCAATAGTTTTTCAATTGCGCCTAATAAGTGACCTTCTTCTGGAGTTACTAGTGAAATAGCTTCCCCTTCAGCCCCAGCTCTTCCTGTACGACCAATTCGGTGTACATAATCTTCCGCTACTTGAGGTAAATCAAAATTAACCACATGGGGAAGTTGGTCAATATCTATGCCACGTGCAGCAATATCAGTTGCGACTAAAGCAGTAATATTATTTTCTTTAAAATCACCTAAAGCTCTATTTCTAGCATTTTGGGATTTATTACCATGCAATGCAGCACAACGAATACCGTCTTTCATTAACTGTTTACATAAACGATCCGCACCATGTTTTGTTCGTACAAAGATTAAAACCTGTTGCCAGTTTCCATCACCAATTAACCAAGAAATTAATTCACGTTTATTTTCTTGTTTGATAGGATAAATAGATTGGCTAATTTTATCAGCTGTAGAGTTTTCTCTAGCTACAGCAACATCAACTGGGTTGTTTAATAACCCTGCTGATAAAGTTTTAATTTCTTGCGAATAAGTTGCAGAAAATAATAGATTTTGACGTTGTTTAGGTAATGCAGAAATCACTTTACGAATATCTCTAATAAAGCCCATATCAAGCATACGATCAGCTTCATCTAATACAAAATATTGTACTTGAGAAATATCAATTTTCTTTTGCTGCATTAAATCTAGTAAACGACCAGGAGTTGCTACTAGAATATCTGTACCACGCTGTAATCGTTTAATTTGAGCATTAATACTAACTCCACCAAATATTACATCAGCAAATAGAGGAAGATGTTTTCCGTACATAGTAAAGCTTTCATGTACTTGACTCGCCAGTTCACGTGTTGGAGTTAGAACTAAGGCTCTAATTGGGCGTGGTCTTTTAGGTAAGGATTGGCGTTGCAAGAGCTCTAATAGTGGAAGTGCAAATCCAGCGGTTTTGCCTGTTCCTGTTTGAGCACCTGCTAGAATATCGTTTCCATCTAAAATAACAGGGATAGCCTGTTCCTGAACGGGGGTTGGTTTTGTATAACCTTGTTCATTAATAGCTTGTAGAATAGGTGCAGATAAATTTAATTGATCAAATGTCATTTAGTTGTTTATATTTTGAAGTACGCAATAGCTACACAAGGTGCTATTTTTTAACTATTATAATCTATCAATGAATATGACATACGTTTAAGAATTTTATTAACAATGATGGAGGCATAGCTATGGATAAGAAGGTACAGGCATTTGAATTTCACGGTACAACGGGGGAGTTCTTTAGGATCTGGATTGTTAATATGATGCTTTCTATTGTAACTTTGGGGATGTATTCAGCATGGGCTAAAGTAAGAACCCGAAAATATTTTTACAACAATACAATGCTGATGGATACTTCATTTGATTATTTAGCAGACCCTGTAAAAATTTTAAAAGGTCGTTTATTTGCACTGGCTTTAATCTTTATTTATACCTTATCGGCCATAATTTCTCCTTTATTACAGTCGGTTATTTTAGTTGTATTTATTGCATTATTTCCTTGGGTTATTATTAAAGCGCTAAAATTTAATTTATATAATTCAGCGTATCGGAATATCCGTTTTCACTTTAATGCAGAATATTTACAAGCTTTAAAGGTGTTTGTAGGTTTACCCATATTAGTGGCATTGTCAGCTGGTTTAGCCTATCCCTATTTTGTCAGAGAACGTAAAAACTTTGTCGTGGATAATAGTGCTTATGGTACGGAAAAGTTTAATTTTTCAGCAAAAACAGCTCAATTTTATAGTGTATATTTTAAGTTTTTAGCACTGCTTATTATTATTTCTGTATTCATTGCAGCTATTTTTTATGTTGCTAAAGTTGGAAATATTGCAGGCATAGAATTTATGATATTTCCTATTATGTTATTGATATATCCAGCTTTATTGCTTATTTATGGATTTATATATACCTTTATTACTAACTTAACGATTAATCACACTAGCTTTTATAACTATCAATTTGAAAGTAATTTACAAGCAACAAAATTATGCTGGTTGTACTTTTCCAATATGCTGGCAATAATGTTTTCTTTAGGCTTATTAATTCCATGGGCAATGATAAGAACAGCAAAATATAGAGTTTATTGTTTAGCATTAGTGACTGATAATGAAATAGAAACCTTTATAGCCGCTGAGTCAGAAAAATCAGATGCTATAGGGGAAGAAATAGGTGATTTACTTGATATAGATTTTGGCCTGTGATCAAAATAAACGCATACTATTATGATGGTCAATCATCAACCCAAGTTCCTGTTGTTATAACGGTAAAACAAACGGGTGAGGTATTAATCAGTGGTCAAAGTGTAGAAATAAAAACGACTGTTAAGTTGTTAAAAATATCAGCCAGATTAGCCAATACGCGACGTAATATATATTTGAAAGATGGTTCAAAATTAGAGACTGAGGATAATAAAGCTATTGATCAAATCTGTGGTTATTTTGATCGAAATATTTTACAAAGCCTATTACATAAATTAGAAAAAAATTGGTCTGTGGTATTAGTTGCATTAATTATTACCATCATATTTGTTTGGGGAGGAATAGAGTACGGCGTACCTTTCGCTTCAAAATGGGCAGTTAAAAGTGTTCCTTATCGTGTTGAACAGAGTATTGGAGAACAAGGCTTAGAAAGTCTAGATAATTGGTTGTTTAAAGAAACAACGATGAAAAATAGTGAACAGAGACATTTACAAAAGTTATTTGATAACTTAGTGATAAATTCTGAAAAGCAATTTAACTATCGTTTAGAGTTGAGAAGTGCTCAGAAAATGGGGGCTAATGCTTTAGCTCTACCAGGAGGGATTATTATTATGACTGATGCTTTAATAGCATTAGCCGAAAATGATCAACAAATTATTGCAGTTCTAGCACATGAAATGGCACATATAGAATATCAACATGGCTTAAGGTCTTTATTACAAGATTCTATTACTGCATTATTTATGGCTGGTGTGTTGGGGGATATAAGCTCAATTTCATCATTATCAGTCGCTATACCAACAATGTTAGTAGAAAGCCGATATTCTCGTGAGTTTGAATTAGAAGCAGATCAATATGCTATTGATTATTTAGAAACTCAAAATATAGCTATTGAACAATATAGCAAAATATTAAGTTTACTTGAGCAAGTTAATAAATCATCACATCAATTTGACTATTTATCTAGTCATCCGACTATGGATAAGCGGATAAATATTATTCAAAATCGTGACTGAGGATAGATTAGTTTTTTGCTGTTGTCATATAGCACTGGTAAACTTGACTAAAATTAATAATAATTTCGATATATTAACAAACAAATGAAAAACCTATCTCTTCAGGATCAGTTATTAAAAGCAGGTCTAAGCAATGAAACTAAAGCTAAAAAAGTTAGATCTGAAAAAAGAAAACAAACTAAAAAACAACAGAAAAATAAAGTAGAAGTTGTTAATGAAGCAAAGCAACAGTTACAAGATACTAGAGATAAACAGCTAGAAAAAGATAAATTATTAAATCAAAAAAGAAATGCAGAAGCTGAGAAAAAACAAATTGTTAATCAGATTTATCAGTTAATTGATTTGAATAAAATAGCTCAGGATGAAGATGGATCTGCATATAATTTTACTGATCAAAATAAAGTTAAAATTATTTATGTTAGTGATGAAGTAAGGAATCATATAATTTCTGGGAAATTAGCTATAGTTAAATCAAAAGCAAGTTATGAAGTCGTTCCTGTACCTGTTGCCGAAAAAATTAAACAACGCGATGAAAAAGTCATTATTGTTTTATTTACTGAGAATATAGAAATAGCTGAAGATAATGACTATCAAGGCTATGAGATACCAGATGATTTAATGTGGTAATGTTACATCTATAACTTTTAAATATATCACTTTGTTAGTAATAGAAATAATTGGGAGGAAAATCGTATGTTGATCGGTCATGAAATTAAAGCAGCATCTATTTTAGTTATTGATGATGAACCGTTTAATGTAGAAATTTTATTAGATTTGTTAGACATGAATGGTTTTTCAAATGTTATAGGAACCAGTGATCCAGTTGAAGGTGTTGAGCTATATAAAGAAAAAGAGATCGATTTAGTATTACTGGATATAAATATGCCAGTAATGGATGGTTTTCAGGTTATGAAAGCATTTTCTAATGTGATAAAAACTATTCATCCCCCTATTTTAGTTTTGACAGCTTTAAAAGATAGGGAAGTTCGTTTAAAAGCTTTAAATTCTAGTGCAAGAGATTTTCTGGAAAAACCTTTTGATAGTGAAGAGGTGGTTTGTCGTATTGCAAATTTATTGGAAATGCATTTATCACAAAAACTATTTGAAAAATACAGTATTACTCTGGAAAAATCAGTACAAGAAAGAACTCGTAAAATTGAAAAAACTCAATCTGAAATCCTCGATTGTTTAGCTTATGCGGCTGAATATAGAGATATGGATACAGCTAACCATACCGTAAGAGTTGGATGGTATTCTAGGATTATTGCAGAAAAATATGGCTTTAGAGCTGATGAATTGGATTTAATCCAACAGGCAGCCCCCATGCATGATATTGGTAAAATAGGGGTTTCAGATAATATTTTATTAAAACCAGGAAAACTCACAGATGATGAGTTTGACAAAATAAAACTGCACTCTGAAATTGGCGCAGAAATTTTGAGTCAAAGTAATGCTCGAGTGATGAAATATGCAAAAATAATTGCTTTAACACATCATGAAAAATGGAATGGTAAAGGCTACCCTAAAGGATTGAAGGGACTAAAGATTCCTATTCAAGGCAGAATTGTTGCTATAGCTGATGTGTTTGATGCCTTATCAATGGATAGACCTTATAAAAAAGCGTGGTCTTTAGAAAAAATATTAAAGCTTTTAAAGGAGGAGTCAGGTGAACATTTTGATCCAAGTTTAGTACAAGTTTTTATGGATGCACTTCCTGAAATTTTGGCTATAAGGGAAAAATACCAGGATAAAGTTATACAAGATTAACGCGTTGAGTTTTGCTTACAATCAATACTGATTCGTTTTACTTTTTTACCGAGTTTTATCGCAGTTAATTGTCCTCCCCAAAGACAACCCGTATCAATCGCATAACAATTGTTTCCGTGGTAATAACCTAAAGTAGACCAATGCCCAAAGATAATTTTCATATCTTTAGATTGGCGTTTTGGAGCAGTAAACCAAGGTATTAAATGCTTGGGTTGAGTGCCAACCGCACTACTGTATTTAAAATCAAGCTGCCCTTCTTTATCGCAATATCTCATACGAGTAAAACAATTAACAATAAATCTGATTTTATCCATATCTTTTAAATCAGAATTCCACTTATCAGGCTTATCCCCATACATTTGTTTAAAAAAGTCGAGATGATTAGAACCTTGTAATACTTTTTCAGCTTTTAAAGCCATTGCTTTGGTTTTTTCATAATCCCATTGAGGTGGGAGCCCAGCATGGAGTAAACAAAAGTCATCATTATAATGAAACAAAGGTCGATGTCTTAACCAGGTTAAAAGCTCATCACAATCGGGCGCTTGTAAAATTTCAGTTAAGGAATCATGTTTATGTGGTGTACGTTGTTTAAATGCTGTGGCTAATAAATGTAGATCATGATTACCTAAAACAGTAATAGCTGATGAGCCTAATGATTTAACAAAACGTAAGGTTTCTAAAGATTTTGGGCCACGATTAACAAGATCACCCGCAAACCAGAGTTGATCATGTTTTTTATTAAATTCGATAGCTTCTAATAATCTTAATAAATCATCAAAACAGCCTTGAATATCACCAATTGCATAAATAGACATTTTTTAGTGTATTTAATGTAATGTACGAGGAATAGATAAGGTAAATTGTGGAATTGCTGCTTTAAATTGATCGCCACTATCAGAAAGCATTACATATTTACCTTGCATAACACCCACAGGGGTTTCAATCATTGCACCACTGGTATAACGGAAAGTTTCGCCCGGATTTAAATGAGGTTGCTCACCTATTACACCACTACCTTTAACTTCCTGTTTTTTACCATTTGAATCTGTAATTAACCAATGACGAGTTAATAGTTTAGCGGGGGTAATTCCAACATTGGTAATAGTAATAGTATAGGCAAAAATATAGCGATTACTATCAGGTGCTGATTGAGACTCAATATATTGAGGGGCGACTTCAACTAAAATTTTATTTTTTTCACTCATAGTTAGATGATATAACAAATCGGGGTATGATACTTTAAGCAATTTATACTATTCTTGAAACTACCAACAAGATAAAAGCCTATTCGATGATAATTAAAAAATTACTGTTATTTTTTCTACTGTCCTTTTCTGTTTCTGCATTTTCAGCCGGTATTAATGAATTATTTTCAGCTGCTATTTTTGGCAAAACTGAAAGGGTTAAATTTCTATTATCAGATGGCGTAAATGTTAATGGAAAAACTAAAACAGGCCGCACAGCGATGATGGCGGCAAGTTTTAACGGTAATGTTCGTGTTGTACGTATTTTACTAGCCTATGGTGCAGACGTTAACATTAGTGATAATTTAGGATCAACTGCTTTAATGGATGCGGTGGTTTTTGGGAATGAAGAGTTAGTTAGGTTATTAATGACAGCTGGAGCCAATGTTAAGGCTATGGATAAACAGAAAGTTTCTGTAATAGAAAAAGCCAAGACTACTAAATATGACAATATTGTTAAAATTTTAGAAAAATCAATTGAGCTTAAGAAAGTAGATAAGAAAGAAGAAAAAGCAGAATCGAAAGAAAAGTCAGAAACTAAAGCTGAAGAGGGAGATGCTAAAAAAGCTGAGGACTCTGAAGATAAAACAACTGAAACTAAAGAAAAAGAGTAATTAAGTAAAATGAATAATAATGAAAAAAACCCTTTGCACATTCATATTTTAGGAATATGTGGAACATTTATGGGTGGTTTGGCACTTATTGCTAGAGAGCTGGGTTATAAGGTAAGTGGTTCGGATCAAAATGTGTATCCACCTATGAGTACACAACTTGAACAACAAGGCATTCAATTAATGAATGGCTATAAAGCAGAAAATTTAGATTGTAAGCCAGACTTGGTCGTTATTGGTAATGCCATGTCACGAGGTAATGTGGAAGTTGAAGCGGTATTAAATCGAGGACTTAAATATATATCAGGGCCGCAATGGTTATCTGAACATGTGTTGCAAGATAAATGGGTTTTAGGAGTAGCAGGTACTCATGGTAAAACTACTACAAGTAGTATGCTTGCCTGGATTTTAGAATACCAAGGGTTTAAACCTGGATTTTTAATTGGTGGTATTCCACTAAACTTTGGAATTTCTGCAAGATTAGGTGAATCAGATTTTTTTGTTATTGAAGCAGATGAATATGATTCAGCTTTCTTTGATAAACGATCAAAGTTTGTACATTATCGTCCTAGAACAGCAATTTTAAATAATTTAGAATTTGATCATGCAGATATTTTTGATGATTTGGATGCTATTAAAAAACAATTTCATCATTTGGTTAGAACTATTCCGGGTGATGGTTTAATTATCACACCTGAATGCGAAAATAATATTTCTGATGTACTAGAAATGGGGTGTTGGACACCGGTAGCCAAAACAGTGATTAATACTGAAGGACAATGGCAGGCAGAACTAGTTAAAGCTGAGGGAAGTGAGTTTAAAGTATTTTTTGAAGGAATAGAACAAGGTATTGTTGATTGGGCATTAACAGGCGAACATAATGTTTATAATGCAATGTCAGCGATAGTTGCAGCAAAACACATTGGCATATTACCTGTCGATGCTATCCAAGCATTAAAACAGTTTAAAAATGTTAAACGCAGAATGGAAGTTATTGCCAATATTAAAGACGTTACTATTTATGATGATTTCGCTCATCACCCAACAGCAATACAAACCACTTTAGATGGCTTGAGAAAACAAGTTGTAGATGAAAAAATTGTGGCTATAGTAGAACCACGATCTAATACTATGCGGATGGGGGTTCATACTCAATCATTGGCTGAGTCTTTAGCTAAAGCAGATATAGCTTTGATTTATCAACCTGAAAATTTAGATTGGGATTTATCTGAGTTAAAAAAATATGCTGAAAATATTGAGATATGTACAACTTTAGATGCCATTATTGATAAGTTAAAAATACAAGCTAAGGAAAAGGCACACTTTGTATTAATGAGTAATGGTAGTTTTGGTGGGATTTATAAACGATTATTGAGTGAGTTGTAATTAAAGATAATAAAAAACATGTAGCCTTGATGCAGTGAAACGAAATCAAGGGTTTATCTCAGATAAACCCTTGATTTCACTTTGTTTCATCAAGGCTACAAAGCTTAGCCTATTAATTCTTCTAATTTAGCTTGAACAGTTGCATCGTAATGACGCTTTAAAGCAGAGTCAGTAGGACGAGCAGGCATATCTGCTTCAATTTCAACGATTAAAGCTGAGATAAAATGACGTTTTAAGGCTGAATCTTCAGGGACTTTAATTTCTGTTGCTGATGAAGCTGCTTTAGATGCGGCAATTGTAGAAGTAACTTCTTCAAATTTTTCTTCTACAGCTTCAACAACTTCCTCAACAGTCTCTTTTATATCTTCAACGACTTCTTCAGCTTTTTCTTTTATGTCTTCGACAACCTCTTCAACGGTTTCTTTTATGTCTTCAACAACCTCCTCAACTTTTTCTGTTACAGATGAGTCTTCAGGTTTATCTCCGAAAAAAAAGCTTTTTATCGTGTCTAATAGAGACATGTATTTCCCCTCTTTAAAATATGCATAGGCGTGACTAGTTAAAATAAACTAGTATTAAAAGCTTATTTTTAAGGCTTGTATGGAACTATGTCAAGTATATTATTTACGGTTGCTGTATTAACAGGCTAAAATCAAACAAAAGTCACTATTCAGGAATTGATTATGTTTCGTTTTATCTTATTCTGTATCCTTGTTTTGCCATTTTCTAGCCTACAATCAGCTACTTTTGCAAAGTCTGATGTCCCTGATCCCCTTAAGCCTTGGATTGAGTGGGTATTACAAAATGAAACTTCTTCCCAATGCCCTTTTTTCTATCAGAATTTCAAACAAAAACAGTGTGTTTGGCCTGGCCAGCTTAATTTAGATTTAAAACCCAAGCAGGCTCAATTTACTAGCCATTGGAAAGTCTATACAGAAAGTTGGATTACATTACCTGGGGATAAAGATTACTGGCCTCAAAATGTAACGATTAACAATAAACCTGCTTTGGTTATGAGTAAGAATGGAAAACCAAGTATTAGTTTGGCTGCTGGTTCCTATTTGATTAAAGGTGATTTTTTCTGGGATAGAATGCCTGAAAATTTAGTAATTCCAGAAGCAACAGGGATATTAAATTTAAACATTAATGATAAAAATATTGCTTACCCAATAATAAAGAGGAATAAAGTTTGGCTTAAAAAAAGTGATACAGGGGTAAAAAAGCCTAAAAGCATAGAAAATAAGTTAGATCTACAAGTGTTTAGAAAGATAGATGACAATGTTCCTCTACAACTTATGACTGTACTTGAATTAGAAGTATCAGGAGATCAGCGAGAAGTTATCTTACCGCATGCTTTACTTGCTCAATTTATTCCCATTTCTTTAAAAAGTTCTTTACCCGCCAGAATTGAAGCCAATGGTGATTTATTACTGCAAGTACGTCCTGGTCGATGGCATATAGAATTGAATGCTCGCCACCCAGAGCCTTTAACGAAAGTTATATTAAACATTGATAATAAGCAGTGGCCTGAAACGGAGGTTTGGTCTTTTAATGCTCAACCTTTTCAACGTGTTGTTGAGGTTGAAAACTTAAAAGCGATAGACCCTAGTCAAACCAATATTCCTAAGCAGTGGAAGAGTTTACCCACTTATTTAATTAAACAGGGTGAGTCGATGGGCTTTAAAGTAATTAGCCGTGGTGACCCAGACCCTGAACCTAACCAATTAAAGTTAAAGCGTCAATTATGGTTAGATTTTGATGGTAAAGCTTATACAGTCGTCGATAATATTAGTGGCAAGATGACCAAAGGTTGGCGCTTAAATACACTTGCAGAAACACAACTTGGGCAAGTTAAACTGAATGGTCAAAATCAACTTATTACAACTTCGGTTGAGACTAATAAAAAGGGTGTAGAAGTTAGAAAAGGTAATATCAATCTACAAGCTGATAGCCGAATTATTACTGATATTAGTCAAATCAGTGCGCTAGGTTGGGAGCAAGAGTTTCAGCAAGTAAATACTGAATTAAATATACCACCAGGGTGGAGGCTAATAACTGCTACAGGGGTAGATAATGTACCTAATAGTTGGGTTTCACGCTGGACTTTACTTGATCTATTTTTAGTACTCATTGCTTCACTGGCTATCAGTCGATTATGGAATATGTATTGGGGTATTTTTGCTTTAATTAGTTTGAGTTTATTATGGCATGAATCTCAATCCCCTCATTTTATTTGGTTAAATATATTAGCCACTATTGCCTTAATAAGAGTGTTACCTGCAGGTAAGTTTCAGAAAACACTTAAATGGTATAGAAATGCTTGTTGGGCTAGCTTGGTATTAATTGCTATTCCCTTTATGGTTTCGCAAATTAGAGTGGGACTATATCCACAATTAGAAAAGCAATGGTTATCTATAGCTGCAAACCAGTATGATGAAATTACTAGAGACTTTGATATGCAGCAGAATCAAGCAGAAAGTTTAAGTAGTAGACCTGTATCTAAACTTAGAAAATTAGCTAGTCCTTCTTCGTATGGGGATGTAGCAAGAGTCAGTCAACAAAAGAAACAGATATTTGAGCGTATTGATCCTGATGCAAATATTCAAACAGGTCCTGGAATTCCTCAATGGGAATGGACAAAAGTATATTTATCCTGGAATGGTTCGGTTGATAGTCAACAACAAATCTCATTTTGGTATTTATCACCTAAAGTCACGATGTTGTTAAATTTCTTAAGAGTTTTTCTATTGATTATTTTATCTTTATTGATGTTTGGCTTATTAGATAAACAATTTAAGTTTCCAAAAGCTTGGTTAAGCTGGGTTTTATTACTTCCTTTGATTAGTTTACCTAGTCAGGATGTTGATGCCGCTTTTCCAAACCCACAAATGTTAGATGAACTTAAAAGCCGCCTATTGAAGCAGCCGGAGTGTTTGCCATCATGTGCTCAGCTTTCTACTATGCATGTGAATATTACTGCTAAACAGTTAAATATTAGCTTACAAGTTCATGCCCAACAGGCTGTTGTTATTCCTATACCTTCTAAATTAGAACAATGGATGCCAAATAAAGTTTTACTTAATGGTAAACAGGCTAAAGGTCTAATCAGACATAATAATATTTTATGGCTGAGTGTTGAAAAAGGCATACAGCAGATTGAGTTGATCGGTATAAATCCAGTACAAAATAAATTTTCCTTACCTTTAATGTTAAAGCCTCATAGAGTTACAGTCGAAAATATAGGTTGGACTATTGAGGGTGTTCATCAAAATGGACAAGTAGATAATCAACTTCTATTTACCAGAGTCAAAACAGCCCAGCAGGTAAAAGAAAATAAGCAAACATTTGAATCAGCTGTATTACCCGCTTTTGTAAGAATTGAAAGAACTTTAAATTTAGGCTTGGATTGGAGGATAAATACACGAGTGATTCGTCTGTCACAAAATGATTCGGCTATTGTTTTGAAATTTCCTTTATTAAAAGGCGAATCAATAATAAGTGACAAGGTAAGAGTCAAGGATGGCTATGTGTTGGTCAGCATGTCTGCCAGACAAAATAATTTGCAATGGCAATCTAGTTTACAACAAACATCACCAATAGAGTTGCTTGCTGAAAATACAGAATCATGGAATGAAGTTTGGAGAGCTAATGTAAGTCCTACATGGCACTTAAAAGCAGAAGGAATTTCTGTAGTACACCATCAAGATAGTGGGCGCTGGTTACCTGAGTGGAGACCTTGGCCTGCTGAAAAGGTTTTATTAACTATTTCCAGACCCGTCGCTGTTGAGGGAGCAACCTTAACTATTGATAAAACTCATTTAATAATAAAGCCGGGTAAGCGGTCAATAGAATCAGAATTACAATTAAATATAAGAAGCTCTAAAGGGATGCAACATACTATTAATATCCCCGAAAAAGCAGAGTTAAAATCAGTAAAAATTAATGGAGTAACTCAGCCTATAAGACAAAAACAGGCACAAGTAACTTTACCTATTAAACCAGGTAAGCAGAATATAAAGTTGTTATGGCGGCAGATGCAGGAGCAAACAAGTTTCTTGACTACGCCTGCTGTCAATTTAGCTATTTCCAGTGTAAACAATAGTTTAAACGTATCTTTAGGTTCAGGTAGGTGGGTGTTATTTACCTCGGGCCCAGCATTTGGCCCTGCTGTTTTATTTTGGGGCGTATTGATAGTAATAGTGATTCTATCATTTGGTTTAGCTAAAAATTCACTGACACCATTAAAAAACTGGCAATGGTTTTTATTATTAATGGGTTTAAGTCAAGTTTCCATCGTGTTTGCAATGTGCGTAGTTGTTTGGTTGTTTGCTTTAGGTTTAAGGGAGAAAAAGCAGCCATTCAGTTCAAGTTATTTTAACCTTATGCAATTAGCATTGGGAGGCTTAAGTATCATTTCTTTATTGATACTGTTTGTAGCCGTTCAACAAGGCTTATTAGGTGCTCCAGATATGCAGATTGCAGGCAATCAGTCATCAGCATTCAATCTTAATTGGTATCAAGATAGGAGTATGGCATTGTTACCAACAGCAACTGTTATTTCTGTACCTTTAATGACTTATCGTATTTTAATGTTGCTATGGTCGCTATGGTTGGCGGTATCATTATTAAATTGGTTAAAGTGGGGCTGGAATTGTTTTGCTATGGATGGGTTATGGAAAGAAAGGGTAGTAGTGGAGAAGAAATCAATTGTAGCGAGTGATAAAAAGGATTAGCAGTCTGTAATGACATCACCACTCACTTTAATAGAGTTTTGGGGCGCTGGCTTTAGCCTGCACAAGTACGATAAAAAATGCAGCTTAAAACCTGCACCCCAAAAATATATAAGTTGAAAGAGGGGGCGATTAGATAAATTTACTTCAGTAAATATTATCTAATATCCTGGTGTTTTTCATCAATCATGCCATCAATTTGTGCCATAACTTCTGCACTGGCATTTTCCGATTGTTGCATTTGGTTAATAATATTCTCTAATAGAGAAGGGTTATCAAGCCAGTTTTCGCGAGAAGTAGCATAAGCTTGCTGGGTAAACTTATGTACATTTCCATGAGGTAAATCTAAATTAGCATAAGCATGAGTTCCTCTAAAACTCTCAAAACCAATACCTTCGTAATACCACTTACCCAAACGACAATTGTGGTTATCAACACTAATAGCATCAGCTTGTGGACAAGGATTTGGTTCTTCTATCGCAAGATAGCCATTTTGTTTAAAAATAATATGATCAAGCTTAGTCAGTAGACCAAAACTTTTATCTTTGGAATAACGAATATAATCAATTGAGGTTTTAGCTGAGTCAGATAAGCCAGAGAATTGCACTTTAAATGAATTAACTTGCCCCATTACTTCTTCAGATAAATTTGATGAACTTTCTGCTTCTAAATGCATTTGTTCAACGCGTTTATTAAATGATGTTAAAGTCTGAGCTACTTCTAGTGCCGCATTTTTAGTATGCTCTGATAAACTTTTTACTTCATCAGCAACTACAGCAAAGCCTCTGCCATGCTCTCCTGCCCTAGCAGCTTCAATAGAAGCATTTAAAGCTAAAAGATTAGTTTGGTCGGCAATTCCCGTAATCATTGATAAAGAGTCGGTTACTTTTTTACTATCATTGATTAAAGCTGAAATAACATCTGAAACGGTATGAATATTAGAATTAATATTAGTCAGAGAGTTACTAATTGTATCAACAGTAGCAAGGCTAGCATCAGCACTGTTACCTGTTTCAATAGCAATATCTTCAACTTTTTGCATTTCGTTGGTAATATTAATTAAGTCTTGTTGATTTGCTTTTAGGTTGTCCAGTAAATTAGCTGTATTTAGGCCATGTAAGCCAGCAGATAATTTATTTTTTATCATTAAAACTTCATTTTCATTCATTTGCTGAAGGGCTGTATTCATATTTTCAGCAGAAGTTTTTAATAGGCCAGGAAAGCCATCGGCTAATGCATAGCGATCATGGTTACCTTTTGAGGCTTGTTGGAAACAAGAACTAACTTCTTTAAAATAAGACTCCATAATATCCAGCATCTCATTTAGTTCCCAGGCAACCTTACCTATTTCACCTAGACCTTTGGTATTAGTTATTCTGTGATAAAGCTCACCTTCATTAGTACGAAGTAAAACAGTTTGAATACGACTAATTGCTTCCATTGGTTTTTGTAGTGCACGCCACATACAAAAAGAAACGACAAACAGGGCAATGGTTACAGCAAAAATGAGCCATGAAAAACCATATTGAAAGGTACTGTAGCCAAAGACTGTTATAGCTAAGAGAGAATTAGCGGTAACAATATAATTAATTTTAGTTTTTAAAAAGGGAATATTAGCACTGGAATGAATCATTTATTACACTCCATTAGGTTTATAGAGGTTTAAAACAAGACTATTGTAACTTTTTGCCCCGACTTGACCGACTACATCAACTAAATATGCAATAGATTTTTCAGGAGCTTCTTTAGCAGATGAACGCTTTTCTATGGCAAGCATTTCTTTGTATACTGGGATTAACACATCAAGAGCTGATTGCGGGGGTTGGCGTCTGACAGAATAATAGCCCTGAAGTTTGCCATCTTTATCGTAGTCGGGTGTTATATTGGCAAAAACCCAGTAGTAACTACCATCAGAGCATAGATTTTTAGCAAACCCTAAAAACTCATCGCCTGCTTTTAATGTATCCCACATAAATTTAAATACACCCCTAGGCATATCGGGGTGACGGATTATGTTATGTTGCACATTTAATAGTTCCGACTCAGCAAAACCACAAATATCCATAAAGATACGGTTAGCATAAGTGATACGACCTTTGGTATCTGTTTTAGAGACGATAAAATCTTCAGGGCCTAAATTTCGTCTAGTCGAGGTGGGGGTTATTTTTTGTTTCATAAAGCTATACCTTTTACAGAGTCATTTTATTAAGTTTAGGCTATTTTGAATAAAATAAAAGTTTGTAAGCATATACCCACAAAACAGAGAAATCTTTAATTATATTTTTAGCATAAATTTTAATTAACAGTAAAATGTCCTCTATGACGGAGACAGTTGTTATAAGCATTTTTATAGTTACTTTCAGCATTAAACCCTTGTTTAACACCGCCACCTATTCCTCCAGCAGCTGCACCGTAGGCAGCACCGCTACCAGCATTTCCAGAAATAGCTCCAATGGCAGCACCTGTAGCAGCTCCAATAAGCCCCCCAACAACAGTACCCGTTGCTGATTCTTTAGCTGTTCCCCCAGATGCTTGTAATGCTAATTGTCTGCATTCATCTAAATCTTGGTTTAATCGATAAGCATTTGGGTCACCATAAGGGTCGACTGTAGGTGTCCAGTTTGTTTGAGATGCACAGGCAGTTAAAAATAAACTACAACTGATTAAGCCTAGTTTTAAAGTTTTATTCATAATATTCTCACTTATTAAATAGTCTTATACTTCACGTAAAATTAACATAGGCGGTTTTTTTACTACCCCTCGAACACCAAAAAATCCTGCAATCAATATACATACTGAACTTAATAAAGGTAAGCCTAACCACAATACGGGATTAAGTTGAAAGCTTAAATGTAATATATAAGTATAGATAACATAAAGTAGTAATTCTGAAATAAAAACAGTAATAAACCCTGAGATTAAACCCAATAAAGAAAATTCAATCAGATGTGCCTTTCTTAATAAGGCATGATTAGCTCCCAATGTACGCATTAATGCTGCTTCGTAAATTCTATTATCTAAAGATGAATTAACCGCAGCAAATAACACCGTAAACCCTGCTAGTAGAGCAAAATATAATAAATAATTAATAGCTGCTGTCAGTTGGGTCAGTATGGTTTTAAACTGTTTCAACATAGCATCAACTTCTAATACGGTAATACTGGGATATTTTTTAACAAAGGTATTGAGACTGTTTTTATTCTCTTCTGCTAAATAAAAACTAGTGATGTAGGTTGTTGGGTAACTTGCTAAAGTGTCTGGTGAGAAAACCATATAAAAATTTGGTTTCATGGTATCCCATTGCACACTACGAATATGAGATACAGTTGCCTGCTGTTGCTGGCTTCCTATCGTAAAAGTAAGTTTATCACCTAAGGTTATTTTTAGACTTTTAGCCAGTTTTTGCTCTATAGAAACTTGTCCTTCAAGCGTAGGGTTCCAAAAACCTGCAATAGTTTTATTATCAATAGGTAAGTAGTTTGTCCAGGTAAGGCTTAAGTCTCTATGAGTCGCCCTTTCACCCTGAGAATCTTTACTGACTATTTGTTGTACAGGTACATCGTTGATTTGAACTAAGCGACCACGTACGACAGGGAAAAATTCGGCACTGTTAATATTTTGCTGCTGTAAAGATTGTTTAAAGGGTTCTACTTGGTCAGGAAAAACATTAAGCACAAAATAGTTGGGCGCTAAATCGGGTAATTGGTTTTTCCAATCATCTAATAAATCTGTTCTTACTGTATAACTAAGTACCATAGCTAATAGAGTGATACTAAAGGCCAGTGTTTGACTTACAGTAGTTCTAGGGTTTCTTAATAAACCTTGTAAGCCAAGTCGCCAGCTTAAACTAACATGAGGTAATATTTTACGACACTGTATTAGTACGGCATAAAGTATAAGGCCTGCGACAAAGGTAGTGACTATTCCTCCGCCTATAATTGCTGATGTCATTTTAATATCTTCAGTATATTGCCAGATTAACAAAGACATTAATGATAAAGCCAAGCTATAAATCAACCATGCACTTGTTGGTAAAGGTTCTAATTCTCTGCGTAAAACACGTAAAGGTGAAACTTTTTTAAGTCGTAATAAAGGCGGAAGGGCAAAGCCTAATAAAATAAATAAGCCTGTTAAAAAACCTAAAATAATAGCTATAAAACTGGGGTTAGCGACTTTAGCGGGTAGTAAATCTTTTAATAAATGAAATAAAACTTCTTGTGCAAACCAACCAAAAAAACTACCAATAGCACTTGCTGCAACACCTAATACAATAAACTGGCAGAGGTAAAGCCAAAGAATTTCAGACTGTTTACAGCCTAAACAACGCAAAATAGCGGTTGCATTGAAATGACGCTCACTATAGCGGCGGGTTGACATAGCAATGGCAACACCTGCGATTAAAATAACTACAATGCTGGATAATCCTAAATAGCGTTCAGCTCTGCTCAAAGCACTGCCCAATTCTGGACGGTCTTCATGTATATCCATTAAGCGTTGAGACGGGTTTAAATGTGGTTTAACCCAAAGTCTAAATTGTTTTAATGCTTTATCTGATCCGCTAAATTGAAAGAAATAATGTACATGACTGCCAGGCTTTAATACTTGGGTGGCTGCTAGATCAGCATCATTAATCATTACTCTAGGAGATAAACTATAAAGATCGCCTCTTTTGTCTGGCTCATAAGTTATCAACTGGCTGACGACTAATGATTTTTCACCAACGATTAATTTTTCACCTAATTTTAGTTTTAATGCGGAAAGTACTCGTTTATCAAGCCAAGCTTCACCTGCAATAGGCCCTTGGTTTTTTATCGACTCATCATTGTAATCACCTGATTGAGTCGTTTTTAAAAGACCTCTCAGTGGATAATGTTGACTAACCGCTTTAACTCCAGATAGTAATAATTCGTCATTTTCGATCAATACGGTTGAAAATTCAGCGGTTCTTGCTTGTTTTAACTCTAGTTCTTGCGCCTTTTTTAACCAGTGGTTTGGAATTAATGCAGGGCTGGTGATGACTAAATCAGCGGCTAAAAAATCAGCTGCTTGTGTGCTCATTGTCCGGTGTAAGCGGTCAGCAAATAAACTAATAGCCGTGGAACTGGTAACAGCAATAATTAATGCCAAAACTAGAATAGTTAATTCTCCGCTACGGCCATCTCGAAACAATAGACGAAGGGCTAGGTTAAAGCGGCTCATATCATCTGGCCTGCTTCTAGTTTAATGGTACGTTGGCAACGTGCAGCTAAAGCATTATCATGGGTTACTAATACTAAAGTTGTGTTCTTTTCTTTGTTCAATTCAAATAATAAATCAATAATATATTCGCCTGTTTTACTGTCTAAATTACCTGTTGGTTCATCAGCAAATAAAATAGTAGGCTCAGTAACAAAGGCGCGAGCAAGTGCTACACGTTGCTGTTCACCACCTGATAATTTCATCGGAGTATGAGTTAATCTATGACTAAGCCCTACTCTGTCTAATAATTTTTCAGCTGCTGATTTAGCATTTTTATCGCCTCTTAATTCAAGCGGTAACATTACATTTTCTAAAGCTGTCAGGCTAGGTAATAATTGAAAGGACTGGAACACAAAACCGACATGTTGATTTCTTAATTCGGCACGACCATCTTCATCCAAGGTATTTAGGTTTTTACCTTTTATCTTGGTAAAACCCTCTGTTGGTGTGTCTAAGCCAGCAAGTAAACCGAGTAAAGTAGATTTACCTGAACCCGAAGCACCAACTATCGCTATACTTTCAGCAGGTTTGATTGTTAACCCAACTGATGACAAGATACACAAAGGACCATCAGATGTGGGAACCGTTTTTCCCAAATTTTCAGTTTCAATAATATTTAAGTGAGTTTTTGTCATGTCTAAAGTATGTTTTGCGCTAATAATCAGTCTATTTTCAACTACCTTGATGGCTAAATCAATTCTGGTCTTGGGAGATAGTATCAGTGCTGGTTATGGATTAGAGACCGGAAAAGGTTGGGTTACTTTATTACAGCAAAAGTTCCATCAAAAAGATAAATCTTATAAAGTATTTAATGAAAGTATCAGTGGAGATACTACAGCAGGTGGTTTGGCGCGTATTAACAAAGCACTTATACAACATAACCCTGAATTAGTTTTATTAGAGCTGGGTGCAAATGATGGTTTACGAGGCTTATCGCCAAAATTAATGAAAAGTAATTTAGCAGAAATGGTTAATCGATCACAAAAATCGGGTGCAAAAGTTTTGTTATTGAGTATGCGGATACCACCTAATTATGGAAAACGTTATGTAGATATGTTTTATAACGTCTATCCACAATTAGCAGAAGAAATGAATATTCCCTACGTTCCTTTTATTTTAGAAGAGGTTGCTCTAGTTAAAGAAATGATGCAAAAAGATGGTTTACACCCTAATGCAAAAGCTCAACCGATTATTGCAGATAAAATATGGCAGCATATACAGCCTGTTTTAGAAAAGTAGAATATGCAATTTAGTGTTCTTTAGCGTTATAATCAATTGTTTTGACCCTGTAGCTACCTTATTTATATAGAGAGTATTGATGACTGTTTTAACATTACAAAAAGCAAACAAAATCATTCATGGTGCATTAGCAAAGGCACGTCAGTTAAACTTGGCGCCTTTAACGATTGTGGTACTAGATGAAAATGGTTTTCTAAAGGCCATGCAAAGAGAAGATGGCGCGACAATACTAAAACAGGATATTGCCACTGCAAAAGCATGGGGAGCGGTTAATATGGGAATGTCTTCTCGTAGCTTAGGGGTAGTAGCTCAACAACGCCCTGACTTTATGAATGCATTGGTTGATATTGCCAAAGGTAAAGTAATGCCTGTTCCTGGTGGAGTATTAATACGTGATGAAGATAATACTATTCTTGGTTCAGTTGGCGTAAGTGGTGATGTATCAGACCAAGATGAGCGTAGTGCCGTAGCAGGTATTAAAGATGCTGGGTTTATTGCTGGTATTTAATTAACTGGGTTGGTTTCCTGTACCTTGATGGAGAGGCTAAATTAAAACCACAGCTTATAAATGTAGGGCGGACTTTAGTCCGCAAAGCATTATAAATACTGCCTTTATGGCGGACTAAAGTCCGCTCTACAATACCTTCCTTAAGTTATTAAATCACCATTTTCAGCACAGTGAATACAATAATTAGAAAGAGGATCTGAATTTAAATGCTCTTTTTTTATTGTCTGGCCACAGTTTAAACAAAGTCCATAAGTGCCACTATCTATTTGAGAAAGAGCCCGCTTAATATTGTCGATATCACTAACTATAGAGTCTTGATTATCTTGTTTAATAGATAAATCCTGCAAATCTTTAGTGACTACTTTGTCTGTTACCGTTGAATCATCAGTAATTTTACTTAACCCTTGGTCAATGTCTTCAAGCATATCTAAAAGGTTTTCACGTACTTGTTTAAATTCTTTCACAATCCTGTGTCTACAACATTATTTTTGAAACCTCGATTCTATCTTTTCTTAAATCAATCGACAATTAATTATTGTAACTAGCCTTTTATCAAGATTATTTAATCTATACTAATTTCTATATAAAATAGAAAAAGTCTTACAGTATGGATAATCAGTTAAAAAAATTATTAGAATCAGCTAACAAAGTGATTTTAGGTAAAGAATTACAAATAAAATTATCCGTTTGTTGTTTATTGGCAAAAGGACATTTGCTTATTGAAGATGTCCCTGGCGTTGGAAAAACCACTCTATCTCATACATTAGCAAAATTATTGGGTTTAGATTATCAGCGGATTCAGTTTACCAGTGATATTTTACCTGCTGATATTATTGGGACTTCTATATTTAATGTAGAAAAGAGTAATTTTACTTTTCATCCCGGACCCATATTTAATCAAATGATCCTTGCAGATGAAATAAATAGGGCAACCCCTAAAGCGCAAAGTGCATTGTTGGAGGCAATGGAAGAATATCAAGTAACAGCTGAAGGTAAAACCTATCCATTAGCAAAGCCATTTTTTGTTATTGCCACTCAAAACCCATCCCACCAAATTGGAACCTTCCCATTACCTGAGTCTCAATTAGACCGATTTTTAATGCGAATAGAATTAGGTTATCCAACTAAACAAGCTGAAAGAGAATTATTAGAAGGTGGTAATCGTTCAGGTTTAATAGAAGCCTTAACGACTCAAGTAAATGCTGAGCAATTAGTCGATATGCAACAACAAGTAGAAACTATCTATGTATCAGCTGCAGTTTTAGATTATCTTCAGGCTTTAATCAGCTTTACTCGAGAATCAACAGAGTTTCATTGTGGATTATCTCCACGTGCAGGCTTAGCCTTATTAACAGCCGCAAAAGCATGGGCGTATATGGAGGGCAGAAAAGCTGTTTTACCTGATGATATTCAAACTGTTTTACCCGCTGTCGCAGGGCATCGGCTAGGTTCAGGAAGTACAGATTCAAATTCAATTGTTGCACCATTACTTGAGCTGGTAGCGGTTTCTTAAAAGTAGTCTAGAAATAGTATGAAAGAAGTTTTGGAAGGATTAAGTTTAAAACAAAGGTTTAAATTAAGTCGCTTTATTTCAGGTGAAAAAGCAACGATAAAAAGTATTAAGCTTAATCATCGACGTGTGTTTATCTTGCCGACAATACGAGGCTTAGGCTTTGTTTGTTTGATCGTTTTATTATTGTTAATAGCCTTTGTTTATAATAATAATTTAGCTTACTTATTAGCATTTTTATTAGCCAGTATCTTTTTTATTACAATCTTACATAGTTTTAAAACATTGGCTGGTTTGATCATCAAGCAAAGTCATAGTCCGTCAGTTTTTGCAGGTGAAGCGGTAGGTTTTGAGATAGTTGTTGATAACCCTAGTAATATTGAACGATTTAATTTAAAAGCCACATTAGATTTGGCCGTTGATTTTTATTTAAACACTCAAGAAAAAAAACGTATTGTGCTTTACTCTACAAGCCATAAAAGAGGCTGGCATAATATGGAAACTGTCACTTTATCAAGTACCTACCCTTTTGGTTTGTTTCGTGCCTGGTCTCCACTAAAATTCGTAGCAAAAGCACTGGTTTACCCTAAACCAAATACTCTTGAGATTCCCTTTCCAGATAATGACGATATTCAAGTAAAAGGTTTCCAAAACCAACAGAGCAAAAAAGGAAATGAAGATTATTATGGGATAAAGGAATATCAGCAAGGTGACTCTATTCGACATATTCATTGGAAGGCTTTTGCAAAAGGTATAGGACTATTCAGTAAGGAATATAGTAATGATAAGTCATCTGAATTATGGCTCAATTATGATCAAACACCTGGTTATAATAAAGAAGAGAAGTTGAGCCAAATAAGTAGATGGATTATTGATGCTGAAAAGGCTGGCTTAAAGTACGGCATTTCATTGGTAGATATTAAACTTCAACCAAGTCAGGGATTAAGTCACTATAAAAAATGTATGGAAATTCTTGCCTTATTTTAATGACTATATTTTTAGTAATATATTGAAATAGCTTAAAAATAATGTTGTTTTTTGCCATAATTAATTTAGCAAAATAGTTGAATAACTACAAACTTATGCTAACTTTAATATACAAATTAGATTTAAAGTATTTAAGGAAAAGTGTAAATGAAATGTCTTGTTGTTGATGATAGTAAGATGTCTAGAATGATGCTAAAGAAAATAATTGGCTCAGCTCATCCTGATTGGGAAATTAGTGAGGCTGCAGATGGCCAACAAGCAATTGATATAGCAAAAGATGCAGAGTTTGATATTATTCTTTTAGATTTTAATATGCCCATAATGGATGGTGGACAAGCGGCTGAGATTTTAAGGCCTTTATTTCCAAATGCAAAAATGGCTTTTCTTACCGCAAATATTCAAGAAGCAATTAAAAATTTAGCAATAGAGCTTAAGGTCGACTTTATTCCTAAGCCTATTACTGAAACTAAGGTTTTACAGTATGTCGGATAAAGAACAGATACTAGATGAATTTTATGTAGATGCTGTCGCGGAAGTTTTAAATATAGGCATGGGAAGTGCCGCTGCATCTTTAAGTGAAATGATTGATGATGAAGTTAAATTGAGTGTTCCTGGTGTGGAATTTGTCACTCGTTTAACGGCTAGTGATCGTATTGGAGAGAAAGCTAAAACGGATGTTAGTGGTGTTCATCAACACTTTCAGGGAGCATTTGGTGGTGATGCAATGCTGTTATTTCCAGAAGAACAAAGTCTTCAGTTAGTCAGAGCTGTTTTGCAGCAAGATGATATGACTCTAGAAGATTTGACGGAAATGGAGCAGGAAGCAATGACAGAAATAGGAAATGTTATTTTAAACTCCTGTTTATGTAGTATGGCTGATATGTTTGGCAAGGAAATGCGTGGTGAAATTCCTGAGTTTGTTCAAGGTTCAATAAACCAAGTACTTACTGATGATGGTAATAATAACCATACTGAGGCTATTGTATTGTTATTAAATATGGATTTTGCAGTAGATAAAAAGAGTATTCAGGGTTATGTTACCTTTTTAATGGATGTTGATGAAGTTATGCAATTAAAACAAAATATTCAAGAGTTTTTAGGTGAATAGGTATTAATATGCCTGCTGAAGAGTTGCTTGAATCACAAATTATTTTTCAACATGTCTTTTCAGAAAGTGCAAGTGGCCTGATTATTATTGACATTGAGTTTTGTGTTGTTGATTGTAATCCGTGGTTTATTAAACACTGTGGGATTGAACTAAAAGAGATTAAAGGTCAAAATTTCACTCAAATATTCCCCATTCTAGAAAAAAGTAGTATTGATCGAGGTGTAGTTTCAGCACTTAAAAATGGAATGTCCTCAGTTGTTTCTCACACTTTAAATCGAAAACCCTTTCCCTTAAAAAATATAGCTGGTCAAATTTTACAGCAACAAATCACGATTAAGCCAATTATTTTGGATGATAAGCAGCGCTACTGCTTAATTCAAATTATGGATGTAAGTGCTAGCTTTAATCGTGAAAAACAGTTACTTGAACAAGTAAAACGAACCAAGGCTATTACAAGAAAATTAGCTGAGGAAAAAGAACGGGCTCAAGTTACTTTAAGTTCTATTATTGATGCTGTTATTACAACGGACGAACAAGGCCTAATTCTATCAATGAATCCAGTGGCTGAGTTTCTCATTGGGGTAAGAGAAGAAGATGTTCAAAATAAAAAAGTATGTGATTATTTTAAATTAATTAATGAAAATACCCGCAAGGCTATTCCATCTCCAGTTGCTGATTGTTTACAATCAAAGAATATTATCGTTAATGAAAAAGAACATATTTTAGTAGGCAGAGAGAGGCGATTTTCAGTTCATGATTCTGTTTCACCTATTATTAATGATGATGGCGTGATGCTTGGAACAGTATTAGTGTTTAGAGATGTTACTCAATCACGAGCTTTAGCTGAAGAATTAAACTGGCAAGCATTACACGATCCTCTAACTGGATTGGCGAATCGTCGACAGTTTGAATCGGATATGCATACCCTGTTGAATAAAGCTAAGTCTGATAATTTGCAACACCATTTACTGTATTTAGATTTAGATCAATTTAAGGTTGTTAATGATACCTGTGGACATGATGCAGGTGATGAATTACTCAAGCAAATTACAACTATTTTAGAGCTGAAATTACGTAAATCTGATGTATTATCACGTCTAGGTGGTGATGAATTTGGTGTTTTACTAGAAAGTTGTGATGCAGAAAATGCACTTGCAGTAGCAAATAATTTAAGACAAGCCGTTGAAGGTTTTCGTTTTGGCTGGCAAACACGATCTTTTAAGATAGGTGTTAGTATCGGTATTGCTGAAATAACAGGAGAGGAAGCAAAAGCATCGGAAGTGTTAAGTGCCGCTGATGCAGCCTGTTATGTGGCAAAAGAAAGTGGGCGAAATAGAGTTTGTTTTCATGAAATAAATGCATCAGCATCTTCAATGCATCAGAAGGAAATGCAATGGGTGTCACGCTTACAAGCTGCATTGGATAATGATTGTTTTGAACTGTATTTACAACGGATACAGTGTGTTGAATGTCAGGATGGTAGCTCTGATCATTATGAAGTGTTATTACGAATGATCGATGAAAGTGGTAAAACTATTCCACCAGGTGCTTTTTTACCCGCTGCAGAAAGATTTAACTTGATTGGTAGTATAGATACTTGGGTTGTTGAAAAGGTGTTTGAAAAATTAGAAGACCTTAGAAAAGTAAACAAATACCCTGATAATTTGATACTTTCAATCAATTTGTCGGGTACATCAATGGCAAATATAGATCTGCTTGATAGGATTAGTTGTTTACTTGATGAGTCTGGTTTTCCTGCTAAGAACTTTTGTTTTGAGGTCACTGAAACAGCTGCAATTGCTAATTTAAATCAGGCAACCAATTTTCTATCAAGTTTACGAGCTAAAGGTTGTAAGGTCGCTTTAGATGACTTTGGTAGCGGGCTTTCTTCTTTTGCCTATTTAAAAGAATTGCCTGTTGATTATTTAAAGATAGATGGCTTATTTGTTAAAGATATAGTTGATGATGAAATTGATAAAGCTTTTGTTGAATCCATCAATCAGATTGGCCAAGTGATGAGTTTAGAAACTATTGCAGAATTTGTCGAAAATGATGAAATTATGGATATTCTAACGGAAATTGGGGTTAATTATGCTCAAGGTTATGGAATCCATAAGCCCTGTTCTTTTGATCTTTTGTTTCCCAAAACCTAAACTTAAGTTAAAACAAGATGAGAGTATAGAATACTGTAGAGCGGACTTCAGTCCGCTATCATTAGCGTAACGACCTTTATGGCGGACTAAAGTCAGCCCTACAAGTAGGTAAGCTATGTTTGCTTCATAGCTATTTTTTAATTGAGATTGGTAAACGATGGAATTAAGTATTAATCAAAAAGTACTTGTTTTTTTATTGCTTTCAATTGGGTTAATTACCCTACCGCACATTAACCATATTCCTTTAGCTGTATTTGTTGCCTTTAATAGTTTGTTAGTTTGGCGATTTATCTGTATTTGGAAAGTAAATTTATTACCCAATAAATGGTTACTTTTTATTTTGATGATCGGGGCAATTTCTTTACTTTATCAACAACACCATACTTTTTTAGGGCGTGATGCGGGGACAAGTTTATTTGTTATAGCACTAGGACTTAAGTTATTAGAGATTAATCAAACAAGAGATATTTATCTCGTTAATTATCTTGCCTTTATCGTAGCAACATCACAATTTTTATATCAGCAAAGTATTCTAATGGCTGTTTATATTTTGTTTGTCACTTGTGTATTATTGGCAACCTTAGTCTTAATCAATAGCCAAAAACCTGCAACTATAGCGGCATTAAAAACAGCAGTCATTATCGTTTTTCAGGCATTACCACTGAGTATTGTTTTATTTGTTTTGTTTCCAAGGGTTGAAGCACCACGTTGGATGCTATTTAATCAACAAAACTCTGCTAGAACAGGATTGAGTGATAGTTTAGAACCTGGAGCCATTAGTCAATTAGGTTTATCTGATGAGTTGGTGTTTAGAGCTAAATTTAATGCTGAATTACCCTCACAAAACAAGCTTTATTGGAGAGGGCCGGTTTATTCATATACTGATGGTAAACGCTGGACAGAAGGGAAAGTTTCAAAAAAGAATGCAGTTGTCAGTAAAGTAGATTATAAGGGATATAAATATCAATATACCTTAATGATGGAACCCCAAGATAAAGAATGGGTTTTTGCACTTGATATGCCCTCTTCATTCCCTAAAGCATTAAAGCAAAATTCTCAGTACCAAATTATTACGACAGAGAAAAATAATCAGCGTGCTGAGTATAAATTTACTTCATATACTCAATATAATACCGGGGAGCTTAGTGATAAAGCATATAAAGAGAATGTGCAACTTCCTGTCGAGCCATCAGCTAAATTAAAAAAATTAGTAACAACATTAAATGGTTTTGATCAATCGGCTGAGAGTTTTATCCAGAATGTTTTAATGCATTTTAAAACTGAAAACTTTCATTACACTTTAAGACCGCCGTTAATGGGGGATAAACCTATAGAGACATTTTTATTTGAAAGTAGATATGGTTTTTGTAGTCACTATGCGACGGCGTTTGTATATTTAATGCGTATTTCTGGCATTCCAGCAAGAGTTATTGGAGGTTATCAAGGAGGAGAGATAAATCAAGTCGGTGGTTTTTTAGAAATTAGACAGGCAAATGCACATGCTTGGGCAGAGGTATGGCTAAAAAATAAGGGATGGACACGGTTTGACCCAACGGCGGCAATTGCTCCCGAACGTATAGAGCAAGATGTAAATATTGATTTACAAATAGCGACAGGTATTATTAATTTCTCTCCTATGTTTTCAAATAGCGGTAAAGCTTTATCGTGGATGAAGCAGGCAAGGCAAATGTGGAGTAATATCGATTATAGCTGGCAACGCTGGGTGATTAATTACAGTACAGAAAATCAAACTAAATTTTTATCATCGCTAGGTATTCATAATATTAAATCAATAGTTTATTGGCTTATGGGGAGTATCGGGGGGATCAGTTTAGTTTTAGCATGGATTATCTTAAAAAATAAAACAACAAAGTTAGCTGAAGAAGTAAGGTTATATCAGATGTTTTGTAAAAAAATGGCTAAAGTAGGGCTTGATAAGGAAGTAGCAGAAACAGCCCAAAACTATTGTCACAGAATCCAATTACAACGGCCTGATTTATCTGAACAAGTAGCTAAGATAACAATGATTTATACTAGGCTACACTATGAGAAAGAGCCTTTGGATAAAGATATTAAATTATTAAAAACAGAATTAGCTGGATTTAAAGTTAATATAAATCCCGAATAAATTTAGCAATAACAGCGTCAGAAGCATAGATAACACCATGGTGATTCATGAAAATAGAATCAGCACGATTTAAATCTAAGGCTTGCCCATGTATATCACTCACAACAGCCTTTATTTCATTAAATATGCAGGCAGAGGCAGAAAAGTCCCATAATCCACCGCCGCCAGCTTTTTCGCTTGGGAATTTAAAATAACAGGCGGGTGATTTTTCTAGAACCCAACAAGCATTCATTGCTGCCCCACCTTGTTGTATTGTTTTTAATCCTGAATATCCTTGTGCTTTGGCAAAGTTTTCCAGTTGCGTAAGAATTTGTTGGTATTGTGGATGCTTGGCAAAGCTGCGGTCAGAAATAAAAGTGAGAGGCAGTTGCTCTTTAGAAGATGATGATAGTTGCCATGGTTTACCATTACGAAAAGCCCCTTTACCTTTTATAGCATGATAAAGCGTTTGCTCTATTGGGTCATAAATAATACCAAGTTGAGGTACACCTTCACGAGAGACTAAGGCGATAGAAACAGAATAACCAGAGATTGCTTCAATAAAAGGTAAAGTACCATCCAAAGGATCTATACACCAAAAATAGTCTTTTTCTAATCTTATTCCATCATCAGGGTTTTCTTCTGTTAGTAATGCTAAGTCATATATTTGGCAGCTTGGCACTAGGTTTTTTAGAATAATAGACTGGCTTAACAGATCAACCTCTGTCACAACTTGTGATGCATAGCTAGCACCTCCTTGTTTAGTATTAACCGTTAATGAGTCATGTTGAAAATTAGCTATTGCCTGACCAGCTTGCAATGCGGCAGAAATAGCACATTGGCTGAGTAAATAGAGATCCTTATCACTAAGTTGCATCTTTAATATCCTGCTTGCTTTTTTTGGAGGTAGTTTAAATGTAGAGCGGACTTTAGTCCGCAATGGTATTGTAGATGCTGCATTCATGGCGGACTAAAGTCCGCTCTACAGTTGCTCTGATTAATTTATTAAATCAACCTGTGGTAAGTAATAGCCATGTAAACTAATAGCCTTATGGGGCGTAGGTTTTAATCTACCTTATTTTTGATGGGTTAATTGACTCGTTACTTCACGCGCTATACGCTCACTATAACTATTTATTTTCCAGTGTCCTGGGCTCCAGCCTTTAATAAAACGATGAAAATCAGTCCAGGCAACTGGATATAAAGCGCGCCAGTCTTGCTCAATTTCATCGGGATTAATGGTTTTATGATGAAGAGCTAAGGCTTGTTTTAATATCTTAAAATAATAATCTAATAATTCAGTTTCTTGCTGTTGGCATTGTTTCTCATCAAGACAGCTACCGATAAAATAGGCAACATCTTTCATTCCGCAGCCTCCACCAATATATTGAAAATCGACAGCCGCAACCGATTTTCCATCTTTAGCAAAGCAAAAATTAGCTAATTTGGCATCACCATGGACAAAGGTTTGAAAAGGACTTTGTTGTAATTTTAAATCAATAGCAGCAGCTGACTGTTTGAGGCTTTTATCTTTTAACACTTGTAATTCATCTGGCCGGGTATCTAAATGCCAATATGTTCCTATTTCCCATAAACTATCTGGTTTTTGATTCATAAATATTGCATGAAAATTAGCCAACCAAGATAAGCAGGCCTTTATTTCTTTGTCTGATACTTGTGAATGTCGCAGAGGAAAACCAGCATTGTCCAAGTCTTCTAACAAAATAAACATTTCATTATTTTTAGACTCAACAGCCAAGCAACGTGGAACGCGACAACTAGATGAACATAATCGACTCCATTGTTGATACCAAGCTATTTCAACATGATAGGATTTTATTTTTCTTTTATGTGATAAATCAGTATTCCAGCCTCTTGGATGATTTTTTTCGGTAGGCAAGCGAACATGCTTAATCACTACACTGTTAAATTCACTGCCTTTCAAACCATATCGAAGAATTTCCCCATAGCCACTCCATAAGCTTTGTATGGTTTCTATTTTAAACAGAGATTTTGCGCTCGTTGATTTGAGGACTAGGTCGGTAAAATGATTATTCATTAGTTATTATATAGCTTAGGAGCGTGCATGAAACAAAAACCCTACGTTATAATTTCGGGAAGTTATTCCATACACGATCCTTATTTTCTTTAAAGCCTTCCAATAATAAATAAAAACAAGGTACTAAAATTAAGGTAATAAAAGTGGCAAATAACACTCCAAAAGCCAATGAAACGGCCATAGGAATAAGAAATTGGGCTTGTGTATTACCACTAAACATCATTGGCATAAGTCCAATAAAGGTAGTAAGTGATGTGAGTAGAATAGCCCTAAACCGCGCACTCCCAGCTTCTAGTACAGCATTAAATAAATCAGCCCCTTTTTGACGGCAACGATTTATATAATCCACAAGCACTAGACTGTCATTTACTACAACACCTATTAGGGCAAGCATACCTAAGACACTTTGAATGGTTAAATCTAACCCCATCAACATATGTCCAAATACGGCACCAATTAAGCCAAATGGAATTACGGACATTACAATAAAAGGTTGAGAATAGGATTGAAAAGGTATTGCAAGTAAAGCATAGATAATAAATAAAACTAATAACATACCTAAGCCTAGGCTTTTAAAAGAAGCCCTAGTTTCTTTAGCTTCCCCTTCTTCTACAAATGAAACTTTTGGATGATCCTGTAATATTTCATCTATAAAAACATTCATTTCTTGTCGTAGAATTGATAGTTGTACCACTTTTTGATCAGCATCAGCTGTTACATGAATAGTTCTATAGCGTTCTGAATGATGGATAACAGCAGGCGCTCGCGTTATAGAAATATCCGCCACTTGTTGGATAGGTACTTCGTTACCATCAGCTGTACGAATTTTCATTGTCTCTAGGTTAGAGAAAGATTCACGATCAGATTCAGGGTAACGAATATAAACTTTTACTTCCTCACCATCACGTTGCATTCGCTGTACTTCCATGCCATGAAAGGCTCCACGAACTTGTAGACCAAGATCTCTAGTATTCAGGCCTAATAGTTCAGCTTCAGGTTTTATTTGTAGCTGAACTTGTTCTTTGCCTTGGGAGAAATCATCCCCGACATCAAAAACGCCGGGGTATTGTGCAAGTTGATGTTTGATTTTTGCTGATACACGATTGAGTTCATCAAAATCATGCCCTTTCAACATAAAGTCGATAGGGTTGGCGGGTCTAAAGAGAGAAGCACTAAAGGTTAATTTTTTTGCTCCAACAACCGAACCGACCATTTGTCGCCATTCTCTGGCTAACTGTGTACTACTAACAGGGTTTTTACGCATTTCTTGTGGAACAATATCAAAACTCACTCGACCCTGATTAGGCTTTAAACCCATGCGAATACTACCTTGAATACTGACAGTAGAGTAAACATTGGTAATGATTTTTTCATCAGAGTTTTGATTATTATATTTATCACGCAATTGTAGAGCCGCTTTTTCAATACGCTCAATATGACGACGTGTCACTTCATAAGGTGTGCCTTCAGGAAGTGTTAATTGAGATCTAGCAATTTCACTTTGTACCCTAGGAAAAAAAGTAAAGCGAATCCAACCACTAAAAATAGTGCTACAGAGAATAACTAAAATACTAAAAAAAATAGCCAGAGTGAGTCCAGGTCTTTTTAACGATTTATGTAAAATTGGTTGATAAATTTCATTAATAAAATAAAGTAAGTAGGAACTCACCTTATTTTGAGCTTTATTTAATAAGGGGAAAGAACGACCTTCTCGCATATGTTTAAGGTGAGAAGGTAAAATAAATTTGGTTTCAATTAAAGATAATAGTAAGACGGGGATAACGATTGCTGGAATCATGGTAAACATCTTACTGCGAGCGCCTTCCATGGTGAGTAATGAAGCAAAGGCAACAATGGTGGTTAATACTCCAAAGGTTACGGCTGTTGCTACTTCTTGAGTACCACGAATTACTGCTGTTGTGGGGTCTTCATCTTCTTGCCCCATATGTTTATAAATATTCTCACCGGTAACAATAGCATCATCCACTACAATCCCTAAAACCAGAATAAAAGCAAACATACTGGTGTAATTAATAGTGACATCAAACATCGGCATAAAAGCAAAAGCACCAATAACAGATACTGGAATGCCTAATACCACCCAAAAAGCCAGTTCCATGCGTAAAAACAGAGTCAGCAGAATAAAGACTAGAACTGCCCCTTGAATGGCTGTTTGGATTAATGATGAAATACGGTTATCAATATATTTTGATCTATCGCGCCAATAGCCAACTTCAACGCCTGATGGCATTCTATTTTTGACTTCTTTTAGATAGTTTTTAACCTGCTTAGAAATTTCTAAAGCATCTTGATCACCTAAACGATAGATTTCAATCATTACTGAAGGTGTGCCATTAAAACGAGATAAGATAGGAAGGTCTACAAAGCCATCATGAATTTGAGCAATATCACCTATACGTAGACTAGTTCCATCAGCATTAGTTTTGACTACAATTTCAGCAAACTCAACACCTTTATATAGTTGTCCTTTTGTACGTATCAAAAATTCATGATCGCCTGTTTTAATTGCACCTGCAGGCAGATCTATAGAAGAACGACGAATAGCTTCGGATAAATCCAGAATACTGAGTTCATATTCACGAAGTTGTTGATCAGAGACTTCTATGGATATTTCAAAAGGTCTGATACCTGTTAGATCAACTTGAGTTACACCTGGTAAATCAGCAATTTCATCACGGACTTGTTTACCTAATGTACGCAACTCAGCTTCAGGTAAATCACCACTGACAGAAATACTAATAACTTCAAAGCGCCTAGACATAACGCCGACTTCAAGGTCTTCTAATTCATCAGGAAAGCTATGAATAAGGTCTACACGACTTTGAATATCAGTCATTACCTCTCTGTATTCGTAACCATCAGCTGACTCCATGGTAACAGAGCCTCCACCTTCACTAGAGGTACTACGTAGCTCTGTAATTCCTGGCAGATCATAAATAGCTTCTTCAATACGTGAAGTGACTGATTTTTCAATATCTTCAGGTGTACCGCCAGGGTAGTTAAATTTTACAAACAGACGACTTCGTTCATATTGAGGTGATGACTCAACAGGTACCATTGTTAGCATAACGGTTAGCCCGCTAAGAACAATTACCCCCATTAGCAGGTTAGAAGCAACGCGGTTGCGTGCAAACCAAACGATTAATGCATTCATATCTGCTATTTACTCATTGGCTGAGGGCGTTTTGCTTTGTGAGAATGTCCTTGTTTTTTATTTGCCTCAGAGGCTAGTTTAACCTTGGCATTATTAGCTGCAAAAGGGATATAAGTTACGCATAACTGCTCCCCTTCGGTTAAGCTTTCTTTTACCAACAATTGATCTTGTGTTTCCCATAATACTTTGATCTTTTTACGTTGTAGGCGACTTTCTTTATCGACAACCATAATCGTGTCATTGCCCTGTACAGAGGTTCTTGGCAAGGCATACACACTTTCTAATACGGCTCCTTTAATATCTGCTTTTACAAATTGGCCGATTTCTAAAGGAGGTCTATTATCGCTATGGCGCTGATATGGATTATCAACCTGAACGATTACAAAGACTTGGCGAGTTGCTCTATCTACACTACCTTCTGTACGCACAACACGACCATTCCAGCGATACTCTTTCCCCCCAACTGAGGCATAAATAATAGCTTCTGGACCTTTATAGGGCTTATTCGCTTCACCCCGAAAAGGGCGAGGCAACTCAATCATACCGCGCTGTTTTTCTGTAATAGGTAAGCGAATTTCAACATAGTCAATGGCAAAGACTTTAGCCAAAGGATTACCAGGGGAAACATATTGGCCTCTATCAACAAACTGTTCCAAAATACGGCCTGCATAAGGCGCTTTAATTTTAGTGCGTTGAAGGTTAAGTTTGGCTTTTTGTAGTTGAGCTCTTGCTGAATCTGCAACTGCTTGCGCGCGAGCCAATTGTGGTTTGTGTAAAACTAGGTCAGATGGCTTACCTGGGCGATCTAATCTTTTCCAGTTCTCGGATGCTTGGTTTGCTTGAGCCTGTTCGTCGGCAAAAGTAAACATAGCTTCAGCTAAGGTGGCCTGTGCTGATTTAATATCTAATGAATAATCCGTAGGGTCTATAGTCATAAGAGTATCACCAGGTTCAAAAAAACCACCAGGTCGAAACTGGTTTGAAACTTTAATGATTTCTCCTGATACACGGGGAATAATGGTTGTAGTTGTACGTGGTTCAACAATGCCCTGAGTATGAATTAATACAGGGAAATCCTGTGCTTGTAGTTTGACCGTCTCTACCGTTAAGGACTTTGGGTGTGAGGGGCGACGTTTGGCAGCTGGTTTATTACTAAAAATAATAAAAGCAATCAGTAGACCTAGCGCAATAACCAATAGAGGGAGTATTTGTCGGATTAGTTTCATTTTGATGGTGTGGTAAGTACTGGGCCGCCAAGGGCCAAATATAGGTTTACGCGATTTTGCAAGCGCTGTTTACGAAGATCAAGTAAGTTATTTTCAGAAGTAAATGCACGCCGTTGTGCTTCTAATAAAGTAATAATATCAGTCAGTCCAGCGATATAATCATTTTCAGCCAGCCGTTCAGCCTCTAGAGACTCTTTTACTTCAGACGTTAAAAAGCCTTGTTGTTTACTTAGCCATTTCTCAGCAGCCATGGTTGTTTCTACTTCTTGAAATGCCTGTAAAGCAACTTGAGCATAGTCAGCCGCCGCTTGTTTAGTTCGAGCTTCTGCTTGTAGGCGTTCGGTATGTAATTGTGCGCCATGAAATATAGGTTGAGTAAGGTTACCCGCAATACTCCAAATTAAAAATTCAGGGTTAAAAACTTCTTTTAATTTTTGTGTACTGGTCCCCCCACTTCCACTAATTTGAATCGTAGGCAGCATATTTTTTCGAGTCTTGATCATACGTTGATCAGAAGCAAAAAAGCGTTGTTCTGCAGCAATAATATCGGGTCTTCTATTTAATAAACTGGAAGGGATATTATTGGGTAAAGTTGTAGAAACAGCAGGGAGTTCATCTGGTATTTCAAGGCTTGCTGATGGATAACGGCCTAGTAAGGACTCAAGCAAGCGAGTTGATTCATCTTTAATTCTTAAAAAACTTTCTTTACGGCCTTGGGCATTTAATAGATTACCTCGGGATAAACGAACATCAAGAGCTTGATAAATCCCCCTGTCATAACCGCGCTCAATAATATTTAGTGCATTTTTAAAACTAACAATTGTTTTTTCTGCCAGTTTTACTTGCTGACCTGCAATAATGGCATCAAACCAAGTTTTTGAAATATTAGCGGCTAAAGAAAGTTGTGCGGCTTGTAAATCTGAAAAGGAAGCTATTCTTTCATGTTCAGTAGCATTGAGTTCATTCCCCAATTTATACCAAAGATCTATTTCCCACATAAAATCTAAAGAAAAGCCTACATTATTAATACGACTTGAAGAAACAGAAAAACCAGCGGCATTACTCCGTTGGTTTCTGGAGGCACCTATTCCGGCATTAATTTTTGGCCAAAATGCAGACCAAGATAGCCAAGTTTGTTCTTCTGCAATGGCCAGGCTAGCTATTAGACTTTGGATACTTGGGTTTTGTTGAAAAGCTTCTGTAACTAAAGTATTGAGTTGAGGGGCTGAAAATTCATTTAACCAAGGGCCAACAGACTGTTGTTTTTCAGTACTTGCTGATGACCATTGTTCAGGAATTTTTACTGTTTCAGGAGCAGAATCAGTCGCTTTAAAATAACTACATGCAGGTAAAGTAAGAACAATAGAGAGAATGGCAGGCGTTAGTTTATATTTTTGCTTAAATACCATTTTTTTATTCATCCTTTTTTCTCTGCACGAAATTTACGGCCAAAGCTAAATAAATCTTCTAAAATCATATAATTAATTGGCACCAGTAATAAGGTGATAAAGGTGGCGAAAAGAATACCAAAGCCGAGTGAAACGGCCATAGGAATTAAAAATTGAGCCTGTACATTTTTCTCAAACATTAACGGGACTAAACCTGCAAAGGTTGTTAATGAGGTTAACATAATGGGGCGAAATCGAGCTGAACCAGAATGAGTTACAGCTTTTACAATACTATCTCCAGCCTGTTTGCCGCGATTAATAAAATCGACCAGAACCAAGCTATCATTTACTACTATACCAATCAGTGCAACCATACCAAGAATGCTATTAATGGTGAGGTTTATACCTAATATCATATGGCCTAATACTGCACCGAGTAAGCCAAATGGAATTGCTGACATAATTATTAACGGTTGGCTGTATGAGCGAAAGGGAATAGCAAGCATGGCATATATCCCGACTAACGCTAATAAAGCCCCAGAGATAGCACTGGTAAATGACTCAGCTTGATCTTTTGCCTCGCCGATTAAACTGTACTGTACATTAGGGTGGGCGCTAAGGGTTTGTTTTAACCAAGCTTTCAGGTCACGTTTTAACACTTCTAATTGAACTGTTTTTTTATTAATATCAGCTGTTACATTAAGTGTACGAAAACGATCTGTACGATGAATGGCAGCAGCACTACGCTCAACTTTTATTTGAGCTACATCAGCAAAGGGAACTTCAATTCCAGTGGGTGACCTTATATACATTTTCTTTAAATTAGCTAAAGATTTACGTTCTGCCGCAGGATAGCGAACAACAATGCGTATATCATCGCGCCCACGTTGAATACGTTGAGCTTGTTGGCCAAGAAAAGCTTGTTGTACTTGATGAGCCAAATCATCCAAGGTAATGCCTAATAATTCAGCTTCGGGTTTAATACTTAATTGTAATTCTTCTTTACCTTCTTCATGATTGTCAGAAATATCAAAGACACCAGGATAACCATTCAGGTAGGTTTGAATTTGTTCAGATAGCTCAGTTAACAAAGCAAAGTCTTGACCTTTAAGTTCTATATCTAAAGGCATACCTCCGTGACGGATATGACCAATAAAACTAACTTTTTCCGCCCCTGGAATGGAGCCGATAAGTTGTCGCCACTCTTTGGCTAACTGCTGTGAGCTAATATCTAAAGTCCTAATTTCAGGCGGTACAATTTGAAACATCACTCGACCAAGATGTGATTGAGGTTTACTTGCACCACCTGTTCCACCAACAGAACTAAAAATAGCAGTGATAATGCTTTTATCGGTATCGGGGTCTATATATTTATTCTGTAGTTTTTCTGCAGCCTTGGTCATTTTTAGGACATGCTTTTTAGTCGTTTCATAAGGTGTACCGACTGGCATGGTTAAGGACCCTCGTGCTGTATCACTTTGTGTTCTGGGAAAGAAAGTGAAACCCACTTGTCCACTGGCAATTAGGCTAATAAGGATAAGGGCAATAGAGAGGAATAAAGAAAGTGATAAATATCGACGTTTGATTGTTTGGCTTAATAATGGGGTATAAAAACGTGTAATGGCATGCTCTAAACCATCTGCAAACCAGCGTTGCCATCGACTGAGTATATGATCATCATTATCATTAATAGTTAAATATTTTAGATGAGCAGGCAGAATAAATTTTGATTCAATAAACGAAAAAATTAGTACTGAGATAACAATAATAGGAACAACATTAAAAATACGACTTAACGCCCCGCCTGTATTCATCATTAACCCAGAAAAAGCCATAATAGTTGTTAGCATTCCAAAGGTGACAGGTACGGCAACATCTTGAGTCCCTCTAATTGCAGCCGTTGTAGAATCTGGGTCAAGCTTATTACGTAATCTGGAATAAATACTTTCACCCGTGACGATAGCATCGTCCACAACCAAACCCAACACCATAATAAAGGCGCCAACACTGGTGTAATTAATACTCACACCCATAATAGGCATAATTGCAAAAGAGCCAATAATAGCAACAGGAATACCGACCGATACCCATAAGGCAATAGACAAACGTAGAAATAAGGTCAGTACAATAAAAATAAGAATCATACTTTGAGCTGCGCTATTTAATAGAGTAGATAATCTTATTTTGATTGATTTAGCATGATCTCTCCAATAGCTTAACTCTACACCTGGAGGTAAACTGCTTTGCTTATCGGCAATATATTCTTTAACCGTTTTCGCAATTTCTATAACACTTTGATCACCTACACGAAATACTTCAATTTTTATGCTACGTTTATGATTAAAAGTAGTCGATAACGGTTCTTCTTCAAAACCATCAATAACAGTGGCAATATCTCCTAGTCTTAAGTGGCTGCCATCATCACGAGCTAGTAAAACAATGCGTTCAAAATCGGGCTTTATATAAGCTTGGCCCTTGGTGCGTAAAAGAATTTCACCACCAGAAGACTTGATAATACCTGCGGGAGAGTTGAGCGAAGACTTGTTAATAGATTGAGTGACATCATCCAGTGTTAAGCCATAGCGACGTAAGTTTTTTTCTGAAACTTCAATAGCAACTTCATAAGGCCTTACAGAGGTTAGTTGTACTAAGGATACACCTGGAAGAGCCGCAATATCATCACGAATCCATTCACCGACTTTGCGTAATTCACTCTCAGGTATATCGGCAGCAATAATAACGCTAATCACTTCCCAGCGTCTTTGAGCCAATGCAATAACAGGTCGTTCACTATCAACAGGAAAGGTGATGATGGTATCAACCCGTGCTTTTATATCTTCTAAAAGTTTTCGAGGGTCGTAATTTTCCAATACTTCAAAGGTGACTGTACCGCTACTTTCTACGGCTTCGGAGCTTATACTTTTAATCCCTTCAAGATCTTGGGTGATTTCTTCAATACGAATAACAATACTTTCTTCGACTTCGGCAGGCGTTGCACCTCTATAAGCTACGCTGACAGTAATACTGTCCATTTGTGAAGCTGGGTGAGCTTCAACAATAATTTTTCCTAAGGAGGCAATTCCCCATAATAAGATTGCAAGCATAAGTAAATTGGCTGCAATACTATTGCGAGTAAACCAGCTGATAAGAGCATTCATTTATCTTGATCCAAAATTAATAGTAAGAATATGGTGGGTAATAGGTCGTGTTTATTTTTATAAGACTTAGGTGATAAAGCAAGTTGTACGCCGTTATCAATAAATAGCCTGTAAATAGTTAGAATTTAACTTTAATATATAGGAAAAGGCTATGTCATCGTTAAGTGTTGAAAAGTTGAAGTCGCTCTTAAAAGCCCTCTCCTGTTGGAGAGGGAGGGGTGAGGAGAAATTTAAATAATTCTCTTCTTCTTTAATATTTTCTTATAAATCAAGAGATAAAAGGAAATTTGAATTACATACTGTTAGTTTTCTCCTCTCGGCAATTGCTCCTGCTTTGCTCTACCTCCTACTTCCATGCAGTCGACCCAAACCAAGCCCTCTCCAGCAGGAGAGGGCTTAAGAGCTAACAAAATCCACACTTAATGGTGACTAGCCTAGAAAAATGTTTCATCAGTACAACGTAACGCTTACAAAAAACTGTCGGAATTAATTTTTTATAGTTTTAATGTCAGTTTTTACGATGCTTTTTGTAAGTCATATCCCACAATTATATGAGGGATATGACTTGCTTTTATAGCAATAAAAATTCTCTTTATTTTTTTACCTTGGCTGTACCTGAGGATACGTAAGGTGTTTCCTATCAAAGGCGGTTATGGCTCAAATAATGCAGCCTTAATTAGTTGGGGTATTTTTCTTTGGGAATAATTAATTGGTTGGAGCGAAAAAATGAAACCATATTTAACTTTAATATTTCTTTGTTTATTTTTTTCTAGCAAACTCTTTGCTAGTACACAAAAGCTATGGTTTACAGACCAGTCACCCGATAGGGCGCTGGTAAAAAAAATGCAAATGCGCCATGGAGGTTATGTCCATGTTGTGGATGGGATTGATGTTAAGCAATTATGGCTGCGGCAAGGTGAAAGTTTAGCTAAATCCAATTATGTAACTTCGGCAATTGGCGAGTATGTTCAGGTAGATGTACAAGAAAATATAAATGTACCGAAAATAGATTCAGAAACCAAACAGCAATCCATTCGCTTTCCTATGCCTGATGAGGGGTTTTATAATTCGTATTTTATAGAGCGTTTAGTCAATAATAATACGCTTGTTGTTATGAGCGCTAAGGCAGAAACCTTAAAGCACAATTGTCGAAATGGGCATAAGTACGATAGAAACTTAGTTAAGCCTCAAAAGTGGAGTGGCGCGCCTTTAGATATTGTGCGCTTAAGACTGCCAGAGGAAGACTTTCACACACGTATCCGATCAGGAACACAGCTAAAATTCTTAATTTTGCATTATGGTGAAGCTATTTCGGGCGTTACTGTAAAGCTTGAAACCAAGCAAGGGTGGATTAATTCTACTGAAAGTGATGAGCAAGGTATTGCAAGCTTTCAGGTTATTCAAGATAATTTTTTTGATGCAAAAAAAGCTGAAAAGGAAGGTAAGAAAGTTGAGAGAGGACATGGTGGTCGTGTACGTATTAGAGACAGCTACTTAGTTAGTGCGGAACATAAGACCAGTGAACAAGGCTCCTTAGATGGACTTGCATATAACAAGACTGAATATACAATCTCAACCACAGGGCGTTACTATCCCCAGCAATTGGCTAGTAAATCCTCAGAACAAGCCTTGTATTTTGCTAGCGCAGGCATATTAATAATGGGTATTGGTGGTTATAGCTATCGTAAACGACGGATCAAACCTTTTAAAGAGGAGACGTTTGATGAGCATTAAATCGCGTATTGATCGAGTAGATCTACGACATTTTCGCTTCTGGTTTCAATTAGCCGCTTTTGTTTTTTTAGTTTACGGAGGACGTTTAGCCATTGATTTGGGGAATAGTTTGCCGACCTTTGCCTGTGGTTACAATAGTGATGGCACCCCAGGTGTTTGTTATTTGTTACCCCTTCAACATCAATTAGCACAACCTTGGTCTCGTTTATTTAGTCCGGCGGGTATCGCTGTTTTAAGTGGCTTTGGCTTATTCGTCTTGTGGTTTGTAGTACTTAATAAAGCGTGGTGTGGATATGTTTGTCCCTTAGGTACAATTCAGGATTGGATAACAGCAATCCGTAAACGCATGGGGATTCCTTACAGCAATTACAGTGATGATCATTTTAATAAACTTAAATATATTAAATACTTTTTATTGCTGGCTTTAATTTTTATACCGCTAGCCATCGGTGGGCAATTTATTTCACATGATTGGGGCGTACCTTTTTGTAAAATCTGTCCGGCAAGAATGATTATTCCTGCATTTAATGGTGATTTCTCACAATGGACTATCGATTTTACAAACAATACAAAAATGGCACTAACTGCATTGGGTATGTTTATTACCGGTTTATTTCTGGCTGGGTCTTTTATAAAAAAACGTTTCTTCTGCTTTTTTTGCCCAATGAGTGCTTTTCATTTTATTTTTTCAAAACTCTCCATACTCAAACTAAAAAAAGACGGATCAAAATGTACCGTATGTGGGGATTGCTATCGTGTTTGCGATATGCAAATTAAGCCGATAGCTGACGATGTAGTGAGTGTGGATATTTTAAAAGATGATTGTATTTTATGTTTGAAATGTGTGGCAGCTTGCCCAGAACAAGGCGCACTTAAAGTCGATGTGTTAGGTAAAACAGTCTTTGAAGCAACTCGTGGTGGCTTTTCAAAACGTATGGGGATAGAAAAAAATGACGACTGAAACAGAACAGCGAGAAATTGAGGACAGTACACAAAGGCATACTCGGCATCAAGGTATGGAAGCCATGCAGGTTTTGGATATTGTTGAACAGGGTTTTTCAGAAAACCCTAAAGCGATGCAATATTTTTACGATTTATTTAGAGATGTTTATTGTGAGGGTATAAAGCCCCATCCTGATAAAGAAATGATCGGCACCATGTGTGTACAAGTACCTGATGAGATTATATATGCGGCTGGCGGAACACCTGTACGCATGTGTAATGGATTTTATACGGATGAAGAATTAGGTGGAGAGTTTATGCCAGCTAAATCCTGTTCATTGGTGAAAGCCTCTCTAGGTATGCTGAAAAGCAAAACCAACCCATATAGTGATGGTATTAAAACTATAGTAAATCCCACTACTTGTGATCAGAAAAAGAAGTCCGCAGGAATGATGCGAGAGATGGGTTATAAGGTCTATGATATGGAGCTTCCCCCAGTAAAGGAGTCGGAAATAGGGCGGGAATACTGGAGGCGTTCAGTTAGGCAATTTACCAAAGAAATCGGGAAACTTACGGGTAAAAAGGTTACTAAAAAAGGTCTAAAACAAAGCATTTCTAAAATAGGTCGTGCACAACTTGCTTACCATCGCTTAAATGAAATGCGTAAATTAACCCCCTTGCCTTTTTTAGGCAAAGACATGTTTATGGTGACTAATGCTTTCTTTTTTGATGACCTAGAGCGCTGGACAGAGGCAACAGAAAAGCTGGCAGACGAGATTGAACAGCGTGTGCAAGAGGGATATAACACCGCAGGTCGACGTTCTCCTCGTATTGTTTTTACAGGCTCTCCTCCTGTATTTCCTAATTTAAAATTACCATTAATGATTGAGCAGTCTGATGCAGTGATAGTCGCAGATGAAACCTGCTCTTCTAATCGATTATTAAATGACATGGTCTCGGTTGACGAATGGTTTATGTATGACATGGTGGATGCAGTGGCTGACCGCTATTTAAAATCTTGTACCTGCCCTATTTTTACTATGAATGACGATAGAATCCGTCGCTTAATAGACTTAGTACGCTCATCAAATGCAGACGGAGTGATATATCAAGCCTTTGCAGGCTGTGGAGTTTATGAAATGGAACAACGCAGCGTGGCCAAAGCCATGGAAAAAGAAGGCATTCCCATGCTGTATGTAGAAACGGACTACAGCCCCAGTCAAGGGGGGCAGCTATCAACAAGAGTAGAAGCCTTTGTTGAATCATTAAAAGCAAGACAGAGGAGAAAGTAATGGATTATTTTGCAGGCATAGATATTGGTTCAACAGCTGTAAAAGTAGCGGTAATAGATGAAGATAGACAAATAATAGGCAGCAAAACAGCGGTTACAGGCGCGTTAGTCTATAAAAATGCCCAAACCGCTTTTTTATCTTTGTTAACTGAAATAGGTTTAAGCAGAAAAAATATTACCTATTTGACTACAACGGGCTATGGCAGGAAATTATTTGAAGATGCTGATGAAACCATTAGTGAAATTACAGCCAATGCTATCGGTGCCAAGCAAGTAGGAAAACCCTATGGCACTATTCGGACCATTATTAATATCGGTGGACAGGACTCTAAAGCTATTAGTTTAGATGAAGATGGTAATGTCTCTAATTTTGCTATGAATGATCGCTGTGCAGCGGGAACAGGACGGTTTTTAGATATGGCGGCTAGAAACTTAGAAATAGAGGTGACGGACTTAGGTGAGTTTCACTATAACGCACAAGGTACTCCCGCAGCGGTTAATGCTACCTGTGCGGTATTTGCCGAATCTGAGATTATCGGTTTACTGGGAAAAGGTCATGGACGTGAAGAGATTGTTAAAGGCATTCATTTTTCTATTGCCAAGCGGACGATAAGGTTAGTCAAACGTGTTGGAATAAAAGAATTGCTTTATTTTGATGGAGGGCCTGCGCTAAATAAAGGCCTAGTGGCTTCAATGGAAGATGAGTTAGGACGACGATTAGTTATCCCCGATATTCCACAGGTTACTACGGCATTTGGCGCGGCGATAATAGGTCAGGAATCTTATCAGTTTGAAAAAGAAGAAAATGAGCAGCTGGCCTCTGAAAACAAACAGGAAGCAGAGATAGCTGAGTCATATAAATCAACTTTGGATCCAGAATTTTCAAAGGCAGAGGCGAGTAATTGCGGCACTAGCAGTTGCAGTAGTTGCTAATGGAAGACTATCTACTTAATTTACCCACCGTCTTTATTATTGGTTTGGTCTTTGGCATAGGGCCATGCACTATTACTTGTTTACCCTATCTTGGCCCCGTGTTTTTATCTAAAGAAGGGGGGATTAAAGACTCCTGGAAGATTATTCTACCTTTCTCTATGGGACGCATGAGTAGCTATACTGCTTTAGGTGCTTTATCGGGTTATGCGGGTGCTTCAATAGAAAAAATGATTCATACCCCGATGGTTGCCTGGATGTTAGGTGGTGCAACTGTTGCAGTGGGCTTGCTTATCTTTTGGCGATCATATTCTAATAAATCAGCTTGTGGGTCTCATGGTAATAGACGCTCCTTACAAGATAACCGCTTTTTACCCAGTGGCTTATTTTTTATGGGCGTAGGTATGGCGGCCACTCCTTGTGCTCCTCTCGCCACTATTATGCTAACCGCAGCAGCTACTGCTAATACTTATTCAGGGTTTTTATTAGGGTTTAGTTTTGGGGTGGGTGCTATCTTAGTTCCTGCCTTGGTCTTTGGTATAGGGATGGCGTATTTTGGGCAGCGAATTAGAGAAATAATGCAGGTCTGGCGATCTACCTTAGAGCGTGCAAGTGCCTGTTTATTAATTGTTTTAGGTATTGGTACTATAACGGGATAATATCTCTCAATTAAATCAGGGCATTTGACTTGTTTGCTTGTGTCAAATGCCCTGATTTTAGTGTTTTTGTAAGCAAAGACTTAGTCTTAAAGAAAGGGATTAAATTAAAACTCTAAAATAGAAGGGTAAAAAATAATTTGTAATAAATTCATATATTAATGATTTAAATTCTCATTAATATATGAAGCCCAGCTTTATCACGCACTTTATACTTTTAGCTCAATAACTCGTTGTTGTTTTTTTGTTATAAAAAGTTGTTATATTGCTAACTAGCATTAATACCCCCTTATTCTTTGGCACATGTCTTGCAATTCATATCAGTAAATAATGACATGAATAGAAGCTGAACATGGACAAAGAATGAAAAAAAAATTAATTAGATTTGTACCCCTATTAACCCTCCCATTTTCAAGTGCTGCCTTTTCAGAAGAGCCGACAGATACAAAACCAGCAACTAACAACGAATCTGTTTTAACATTAGAGAGTATGTCCGTTACTGCAAAAGTAAATGAGGCAAAATTAGGTGGAATTGATGTTAAGTCATTACCTGTTGCTTCTACAATCGTTAATCAGGATGAAATTAAACGTTTAAAGTATGTAGAGCCTGATGAATTACTGGATAGGATTCCAGGTGAAAGTATGACGCGTAATTTGCGGATACCAAGTGGTAGTAAGTCATATACTATTCCGTTAGTTGATGGTGCAGCATTAGGCAGTCCATATAACGGTTCAACACAAGCTTTTGCTGATTCTGTTAATTCCCAAGATATTGAACGTATAGAAATATTTAAAGGCCCTGTTTCTGCTTTATATGCCAATAATGCTTTGGGTGGGGTGGTTAATGTTGTGAGTAAAGGTACAACGCAGTTACCAGAGCAAAAAACACGCTTATGGGCTGAAGTAGGAAATTATGATCGCTATCGTGGTGGAGTAAGCACTCAAGGAGAGCTTGAGGGGGTAGGCTATATGCTGGATTTTAGTAGCTGGAATTTAAGCCATTATAGAGATGAGGGAATGATTTCTAATGATTCAGTATCATCTCCCGGACGAGTCTTCGAAACAGGTGAAGAAAGACAACAAGCCAGTGGTAAGTTAATTTTCCACCCTGATGAGGTTTCATCCTTAGTTGTGCGAGCCTCTTATTTAAATGACCATCAAGCTGATCCAGGTGATTTACTTGAAAGTGATTTTAAAGATGATGATAAAGGAATAGGTCTGGATGAAGGATACTATTCTAATGATGAAACTTTCCTAGCAGGCGCAATATATAAACGGGATCTTACCGACGTTGATCATCTAGAGGCTAATTTTAATTTTAAGTATCTGGATACAGAAGGTGTTTCAAGATTTAGTGGCGAAGTACAGGATCAAGCGATAGATATAAATGGAAAAGCCAGTTATAAACATGATTTCGACTTTTGGGATTCCAATATTATTATTGGTACTGATCTTTTTCATGGGATCAATGATGATTCTAACTATCCAAGTAGGAGATCTGGTGCATCATTTGACTATGCGACCACTGATATCTATGCCGGGTTTGCTCAGGTTCAATTTTCACCTATAGAGAATTTACAAATTACCGCAGGTGTTCGCCATGAAAGTATTGACTTAAATCATAGCAATACCTCTCTAGATAGCGGTGTAAAAACAAAAAATAAGGAATCATTTTCTGCGACTTTGCCAAAAGTTGGTATCAGTTATGATTTCTTAGAAACACATCGTATTTGGGCTGCTTATGGTGAGGGCTTTAGAGCGCCTACATCAGGTGAGTTATGGACAGGAGGGGCAGCGCAGGCTAATGAAAACTTAAAACCAGAAGAAGCTGAGCATTTTGAAATTGGTTTACGTGGAGTGCTACCCTTATTTGGTAGAGACTTAACTTATGATACATCTTACTATTATCAGGATATCGAAAATTTTATTGTAGCGAGTGAAGATGGTCGTAGAGATAAATATCAAAATGCTGGTAAAGTGAATGTTCAGGGGGTTGAGACGGTTTTAGAGTACCAGCCTTATGATTTTATTAGGCTTGGTATTACTCATACCTACGCAAGTAATATTTATAAGGAATATATTGATGGTGATCGTGTTGATTTGAGTGGGGAAGAAATGAGATCTTCACCAGAACATCATATTAATGCCCGTATTGCGGTTATGCCAATGGAAGGTTTGGCTATAGAGCTAGGTGTCGATTCGCAGACATCTTATACGACCAATGATAATTCTTCTTTAGATCCGAAAGGTCGTTTTCAACGTGACGAAAGAATTAATTTAAGGCTAACTTATGATAAAGGGCCTTATGAACTTTGGTTCCATGCTCTAAATATTGCTGATGTTAAAGAAGATCGTGTCAGTTACGATGAAGACGATGGTCAACGTAGTATTAGAACAGTAGACGGTCTGCAATTGTATGGTGGTGTCGCATATAACTTCTAAGCAATTTATCCATTACAAAAACTACAGGGTTACCTTAATAGGTAGCCCTGTTTTGTTTATAGCCTAGCTAATTCCTTATTATTTGAAGGTGATTATCATGTCAAAAACAGCCACTTCAAACCCAAGCATTGAAAAACGTGCTGCCAGCCGTAAGCTCTATCAGTTAATTATCCGCTGGCATTTTTTCTGTGGCTTGCTTTTTATCCCCTTAATTATAGTTATTAGCATTAGTGGCTGTATTTATCTGTTTGAAGATGAGTACGAAGAATTTATGTACCAGGATTTATTATTTGTAAATCCACTAGAAACAGCATTGCCAGCCTCCATACTTATGGATAAAGCAAAATTAGCCGTGCCAGACTTAAGACCCAGCGAGTTTAAAAGTTTTGCTGAAAAAGACCGTAGTGTTGAAATAATCTTTAAAGCTAAGAAAATGAAACATATGGAAATGAGCATGGAATGGGCGGGTGATGGTCCAGAAAAAGTGCTTATGGTGATGAATGAAGAAAGAACCAGTGTTTTTCTTAATCCTTATACAGGTGCAATTTTAGGTACCATGAAAAGCAGCGATCGCTTAATGGGCTTTATGAAAGACCTGCACGGTAATTTATTGACGGGAAAAGTGGGTACTAAGTTTGTTGAATTAACCTCTTGTTGGGTGATGATGTTAATGACCACAGGTTTAATTATGTGGTGGCCTAGAGGTAAAACAGGGGTAATGGGCACTTTAATACCTCGCTTAAATACCAATAAACGTTTGTTTTGGCGTGATTTACATGCAGTTCCTGCATTTTACTTCTCTTTTTTTATTATTTTCTTAATTATTAGTGGATTGCCATGGACAGATGTTTGGGGCGACGCTTTCAAAAGTATTCAACGTGATTTAAAAATGTCAGCGCCAGCGGGGTTTCATTCCAGAGAATTAAAATCACGATATTTTATGGGGGCTGAACAAATATCTATTGATCAAGTTATTTCTGAGGCAAAAAAACGAGGCTACCAAGGTGAGTTGAATGTCAAAATCCCTAAAGATTTAAGAGATACCTATGCTATCCAGCGTAACTCTGATGACCCAGCAGAAAGACCATCTATGCATTTTAACCAATACACTGGAGAAGTGTTGGCGAGTAGTGATTGGGATAAAGTACCTTTATTAGCGAAGTCGGTTAGTTATGGAATTAAATTACATCGGGGTGAATATTTTGGAGTATGGAATTTAGTCTTGGTTTTAGTCACAACGCTAGTACTTATTTTTATGGCTATATCAGGTATTGTTTTGTGGTTACAAAGACGACCAAAAGGAAAACTTGGAGCACCTAAATACCCTAGATACTATAAGCAACCTCGATGGCTTATTGGTACAACTATAGGCTTCTCCCTATTTATGCCTTTGTTAGGTGCTTCATTAGTGGTATTTATTTTAGGTGACTGGGTTTATGCAAAGTGGACTGATTTTAAGTTAAAAACTATTTAAGGAAGTGAGGCTTTTGACCTCCCCCTTTGGAAAAGGGGGATTGAGGGGGATTTTACAACACAATAACACTTTGACCTTAAAGCCTTATTTGTATAATAAAATCTCCCCCAGCCCCTCTTTTCCAAAGAGGGGAGCTAACAAATAAGATCATATTAAAAAGACAGTTTTTTTTGCTAGTGACGTTATATACACGATAGATTTTTAAAACCAATAACAATTTAGTCAAAGTACTCCACTTAAGGTAAATAAAATGAAAAATAAATTCACAGTTTGTACCGTCATCCTTTTATCAACAGCTGTATTCAGCAGCAGTTCTTTTGCATCCTCTAAGCAAAAAAGCCAAAGCGCCCATTTAAGTAAATTTATTAATAAGTTTGATGTTAATGGGGATAAACAAGTGACTAAAGCAGAGTTTGATACTGCTATGGAGTTACGCTTCAAAAAAATGGATGTAGATAATAACGGTGTTGTAAGTAAGGAAGAATTTAAAAACAACACCAAAGCAAGTCATAAAAAACTATCTAAGAATAAAAAATCAAAAATGGATGCTAATAATGATGGCCGCATTAGTAAGCAAGAATATTTAGATGCAAAGAACCGATGGGCTGAGAAAAAATTCACTAAATTAGATAAAAATGCTGATGGTTTTTTAACAGAAGAAGAGCGTTCAGCAGACAAATCAGGTAAATCAAGATTTAAAAAGTCTAGCCATTATTTCCCTAAAATTGATGCTAATGGCGATGGCGTAATCAGTGCTGAGGAAAATAAAGCATCTGCAGAAAGAATGTTTAAAAAACTGGATAGTAATAATGATCAAGTGATTACTCAGGATGAAATACAGGCAATGAGTAAAATGCGTAAAAATAAAAAATAATAGAAGTGTTTTATACATGTTTTAGCTTCCCTCTTTGAAAAAGGGGAGATGGATATAAACACTTTGTAGGGTGGACTTCAGTCCGCAATAATTGATAAAAATTGTCTTTATAGCGGACTGAAGTCCGCTCTACATAATAACCATGAAAAAGAATAGTGAATGACATTTTAATCATTAATACCCAAGGAAGATGAATAAAAAGCAGAATGAAATAACTGATGAGCAATTATTAGCATTAATAGCTAAGGGAGATAAAAAGTCCTTTTCTTTACTGATGACGCGACATTTACCTGCAGTTATTAATTTTGCTATGCGATATTTTCCACAGCGTAGTGATGCAGAAGATATAGCTCAAGAAACATTTACTAGATTATGGAGTAAATCACCCGTTTGGGAAGATAAAGGCATCTCTGTTAAAGCTTGGTTATATCGAGTGGCTTATAACCAAAGCATTGATCAGTTACGGAAGAAAAGTCCTGAGTATCTATCTGATTATGACGAAAATATTATTGATGAAACGGCTTTTATCGAAACAATGATGGATGTTGATGCAAAACTAAGTCTGCAAAAAAATGCACTTGATGCATTGCCAGAGAGGCAACGAACGGCAATTGCTCTTTGTAGTATTAAAGGTTTTAGTAATCGTGAGGCTGCAATAATTATGGAGACCAGTGTGGATGCATTAGAGTCTTTATTAGCAAGAGGTCGTCGACAATTAAAAAAAATATACAGTTTAGCTGTAGAGAAAAAAAAGCTTGAAAGAGGTGTGATTAATGATATCTGTTAATAGGGCAAAAGAAATTATTCATAGTTATGGAGGACAAGCGATGGCATGGCCAGAAAAGGAAAGGGAAGATGTGTTGCACTGGTTATTAGACTCAAAAAGTCTGAGTGATATTCAGCAGCAAGCTATAGAAGTAGATGGCTTTATCGCAGATTATAATCAAAAAATGGAAGCATTAAAGGATAAGAGATTAGATCAGTTATGTGCAGATAGAATTTTAGCTGACTTGCCAGAGCAACAACAAAAAACTGAACACATAGCTATAAGAGTTACATCTTACTGTCATGTAATCAAACATAAAATTACCCCCCCTATTTTACTTGTGGCTGCAACCATTGTAGTGGCGGTGCTAGCTTTATCAAATAGTTTTCAAGCTAATAAAAATTTAGTGAATGATAGATATTTAACATTATCGGAATATATGACGGTATATGTTGAAGATAATTATATTGTTGAGGATGAAGATTTTATCGTTGATGACGAACAATTAGAAATTCTCGCATTTATAGAACCTCAGGTTATGGGTGAAAATTATTAGCCTTAGTTATTCGGTAGGAGGGGCCTATTGGCCGCGACCGAAACAGAACCAACCTATTTATTACCTCATCCCCGCATCATATCTGGTGCTTTATTTTAAGGAAAATCCATAATGAATGTATTGCGGAGTATCAGCCGTAGTTGTCTTGTTTTATTGTTTATATGCTTATACGGAAACGGACAAGTGTTAGCAGCAGATAACAAACAACCCTCTATTCTTTGGGTAGCGAATGCCCCTTCTGAACCAGCTAAAGCAAGGCTATTACAAAGTCTGGCGAGAAAACATCAGATAAACCTGAAGCCTTTATTTATTATGGGACAGGATAAAGAAAGTGTAGCTAAGGAAATGCAGAAGCATGACATGGTGATGTTTGACTATGTCTATATGGGCCAGTTTGTGCAAATGGTTAATCAATACCGTGGCGCGATTATGCAGCATAGAGGGAAGGTCTTTCCTGGCTTATGGTATAAGCAACGGCCACTGACTAAAGGGATGTCTCCAAAGCAGGCTCAAACGGTTTTTGATTATTACAATAATGGTGGGCAAGAAAACTTTAATCGATTGTTTGATTATTTGAATCAAAGCATATTTAAAGTCTCAGATAAAGCAGCACTACCTCCGATAGTTTTCCCTGAAAACGGTATTTATCACCCTGATTATCCGCAAATGGTTTTTTCCAGTTTAGAAGAGTATTTAGACTGGAAAAAGCCTGCCAAGGATATTCCTGTCGTTGGCGTAGGCTTTCATCAACAAAGAATTGCTGATGATATGACCGAACATCTGGATGATTTGATTCGTCGTATCGAAAAAGCAGGTGCGCTGCCGGTGGCTTTTTATGATCCTAATGATGCAGAAAAAAATGATGCGCTTATTTATCATGCAGATCACGAGGATCATGAACATGGGCATGAGCATAGTCACGGTGAAAAGGTAGAAGAGAAAGAATTATTTCTTGATGTGATGATTAACTTTGCCGGTATGTACACTTCAGTTGATGTACAAAAAAAGTGGATGACCAAACTTGGTATTCCTGTGATGCAGGCCATGCTTTATCGCTCAGGTGATTATGAAGATTATTTAAAAGATGATCAGGGTATGTCGTTTGTATTTTCACCGACTTTTATCGCTTTACCAGAAATTGCAGGACGTATCACTCCAAACATTGTGGCTGTTAAACGTAAAGTAGACGAAAAATATGTGGCAGTACCTGAGCAAATGGATTTGATGCTAGGACGAGCATTAAATTATGCCAAGCTAAGAAAAATGGATAATAAAGACAAGAAAGTTGCTTTTGTTACCTGGAACTCCCCTGACGGCGAAGAAAACTTTAGTGCTTCCTTTTTAAATATCCCAGAAAGTTTAGCGGATACTTTTGTCGCGATGAAAAAGGAAGGCTACAAGGTACCTTATACCGATCCAGATACCTTGATTAAGCAGGTTAAAAAACTGATTAAGCCGTATTACCGAGTTGATAATGATCAGGCTTTACGTGATTTATTAAAAGAAGATTTAGCAGAAAAAATCGCGGTTGATGATTACAAAACCTGGCTAAAAACTTTCCCTAAATCAGTACAAGACTGGTTACAGGAAGATTGGGGTGATCCTGAAGATAATTATTTAACTATTAAAGATGATGGTCGCTGGTATTTTATTGTGCCGCGATTAAAGCTAGGCAATATTATTGTGATGCCTCAGCCTAACCGTGGCTCAAGACGTGATCGTGAAAAAGATATTTCTCATGATAAAAAAGTCTCACTGCACCATGCTTATCGGGCTGTTTATCATTATATAACGGACGGCTTTAAAGCTGATGCCATCGTACATGTCGGAACTCACGGTACGCAAGAGTGGTTAGCTGGTAAGGAACGTGGCTTATGGGCTTATGATGATTCTTATTCAACTATTGGCAGTGTGCCAGTTGTTTATCCGTACAGTGTGGCAAATACTGGGGAAGCATTAATTGCTAAACGACGCGGGCAAGCTGTGGTTATTTCACATAACACCCCTCCTTTTGCGCCGGCTGGTTTATATGGTGATTTAGTCGATATTCACGACAAAATGCATCAAATTGGCGAACTGGAAGACGGTCGAGTTAAAGAAGAAACCAAGAAAGCCATGGTGGCACAAGTTGTTGATTTAGACTTTCATAAAGATATGAGCCTTACGGAAGAACAAATTTGGCAAGACTTTGCTGCTTTTAATAAAAAATTACATGATTATTTATTAGAGTTGGCGGCTACAGCACAACCCATGGGCTTACATCATTTTGGTAGTGTGGCTGAATCAGATCATCTGTTATTGACAGTGTTTCAAATGTTGGAAATGGATTATATTCAGGCAGCTGATGGTGTTGAACCCTCACATGTATTGGCGCAAGAATATCAGCAAATTTATAAAACCAAATCATTTAATTATTTAAAAGATTTTCTGGTTAATAAAAAGCCTCTTGAGTCTTTCCCTGCCAAAGTTCAGTCTTATCTTAAACAGGCGCAAGGCCATTATGATAATTTTCTGGCTGAGAAAGAAATTGAACATTTATTAGACGGCTTAGCGGCTAAACATATTCCAACTGGTACTGGTAATGACCCTATTCGTAATCCTGAAGCTGTTCCCACAGGAAAAAATATCTATGGTTTTGATCCAACTAAAATCCCGACTAAAGCAGCTTGGGAAGCAGGCAAAGTTTTAGCTGATGATTTAATTGAAAACTATAAGGCCAAGCACGGTATCTACCCCGATAAACTGGCTTTTTCTATGTGGTCAACCGAAACACTAAAACATTTTGGTGTGCTAGAAGCGGAAATTCTTCGCGTTATTGGTGTAAAACCCGTGTGGAACAGTCGTGACCAGGTAGTTGATGTAGAAATTATTCCACTAGATGAGCTAAAAAGACCGCGTATTGATGTGGTGTTATCTGCGACAGGTTTATATAGAGATAATTTACCAGGGGTGATGGATCGCTTATCTAAAGCTATTGTTAAAGTGGCTAAATTAAAAGAACCACAAAACTTCGTCAGCCAGCATACAGATGAATTAAAGCAAAGTTTGATTGCTCAGGGTTTAACGGAAGAAGAAGCAGGTAAATATTCACGAGTGCGTTTCTTTGCAAATGAAAGTGGTGTTTATGGAACTAATTTGCCTGATGCAACTTTAGCCAGTGATACCTGGGATACAGATGAATCGATGGTTAAAACCTATTTATCCAGAATGGGACATTTATTTGGTACCGAAGCAGGTACACGTAATGTGAAACTGAAAAATATCGATTTGTTTGCTGAAAATTTAAAAGGCACCAAAGCAGCTGTTTTATCCAGAAGTTCTAATCTGCATGGTATTTTAACGGTAGATCATCCTTTTGAATATTTGGGCGGTATTGGTCAAGCAGTAAGATATTTAGATGGTAAAACACCAGAGCTTTATATTGCCAACCTGCGTGATACTAAAAACTTTAAGAATGAAACCGCAGCTGAATTTATCGCCAAGGAATTACGCACCCGTTATTACCACCCAAACTGGGTTAAGGAAATGATGGACGAAGGCTATTCTGGCGCGTTGGAAATTGTAGATGTAGTGAATAATTTCTGGGGCTGGAATGTAATGTCTCCTGAAGCTGTTCGTGCTGACCAGTGGCAGGAAATGTTTGAAGTCTATGTAGAAGACAAACTGGAGCTAGGTGTTGATGAATGGTTTAAAGAAGTTCAGCCAGCGGCTATCGCGCAAATTTCAGAGCGTATGCTAGAAGCGGTGCGTAAAGATTATTGGCAGGCTTCAGATGAAACGGTGAAAGCCTTAGTAGAAAAGTACCTGGAGATCATTAAAGAAAATGATGTGTATACGCCTAATGAAAAGTTTAAAGAGTTTTTAGAAACTAAGGCTGTTGGCTTTGGTATTGATGTCTCTGCTTTAAAACAATTACAGGATCGCCAAGCAAATCCAACGCTACAACAAGCCTCTGCTGCAGCTGCCGCGGAAACTGTTCAGGTGGAAGGCATGAAACTTGAAAAACAAGTTGAGCAAGAAAAAACTGAAGAAGATGATCTGACTATTTACTGGCTAACGTTGGGTTTAGTATTGATGATGGTCTTTGGCTTTTTGTTTGAGTTGTTTAGGCAGAAAAAAAATATGCTTTCGGTGTAAGCATAATAATTAACTTTGGAAGTGAGGCTTTAGCCTCGCAGTAATCGGGCTAAAGCCTCACTTCCTATTATCAAATATCTTTTTAGATTATAGAAAAATATGGAAAATTTAGCGTATCAAGTTGCACAAATTCTTTTACAACCGGTATTGATCGGTATTTATTTATCATTTGTCTATGCCGTTATTGAGGTTGGACGGATGGCCGCTTTATCTTGGTTAAGGTTTCAGCATCCAAAACCAGAACAGGCACAACCAGGCTATCCAATTCTGAGTTATTTTAAAACACAAAAATCAGCAACATTGAATGAAATTGAAGTGATTGCTTTAAGACAGTTAGAAACCGTACGCATAGTCACCCGAATTACCCCAATGCTGGGTTTAATTGCTACCTTGATTCCAATGGGGCCAGCTTTAGTTGCTCTGCAAGAGAACAACACCTATGCAATGGGTGAGCATATGGGGGTTGCCTTTACAGCGGTAACCATAAGTCTTGCTGCAGCTTCTTTGACTTTTTGGGTTGCATCAATAAAAAAACGTTGGTTTGCTGAAGAATTGGTTGAAATAGAAAAACAATTAGGGGAAAGCTAATGGGCTTAAAAATTCTAGAAGAGGATGAAGAGCTTAACCCAATGCTATCAGTTATTAACTTAATTGATGTGTTTCTAGTCTTAATCGCCACCTTATTAATTATTATCGTTAAAAATCCATTAAATCCGTTTAGTCAGGAGGATGTGACGATAGTTACAAATCCAGGAAAAGCTAATATGGAAATGGTGATTAAAAAAGGTGAGAAAATAGAACGTTATAAAGCATCAGATGCAATCGGTCAGGGGGAAGGCAGTAAAGCTGGAGTCGCTTATCGAATGAAAGATGGTTCTTTTGTGTATGTACCTGAATAAAAATTTGTTTAAATAAGAGGGGCTCTATGAAAAAGCAAATTCAGTTTATATTATTAAGTTTATTGATAGTAGGCTGCGCTAGTCAGCCAATAGATAAAGAAATAGTAACTGCAAAAGTTGATAAAAGTACGATTGCTAAAGTTAAGCATAAACATATACGCAGATCATTACCTGATGGCGTGATTAGTCTAGATATTATTGAAGCTAATAATACGGTTCACCTTTTACAGGGGAAGCATCAACAAGGTAAAAAGTCGTTATGGTATCAACAATCTACTGATGCGGGGGTGAGTTGGTCAGAAGGAGTAAAAGTTATTGACCAAGACCATCTAGAAGCAAACTTTAATCGAGGGAGTGATGCTCAGTTAGCAGTTCAAGGTAATAATATTGTTGCTATTTGGGCGAGTAGAAAAGAAGGTGCTGGGCGACATAATGCGGGACCAATGAGTGCTGCACGTTCGTCAGATAATGGTAAAACCTGGCAAGTAAGTAGCATACCTGCAGATATAGATATTGCACATAACTTTTTTGATATGGATGGTAATGCGGATGTAATTAGTGCCGTATGGTTAGACCGGCGAGTAGATTCTGCGACTGCTAAAAAAGCAAAAAAAGGTTTACGCCATGCTCAATCTTTAGATGGCGGAATAACTTGGACAAAGAATCAAACTTTGGATGACCACACCTGTGCTTGTTGCTGGAATACCGCAAAATATGCAGGCAATGGTGAGTTGTTTGTATTGTATAGAGATCAAGAACCGAGTGATATGTCTATTGGTGTACTTGATAAACAGCAACAATGGACAAAATTGAACCATGTAGGTGATTTTAAATGGGATTTTAAAGGTTGTCCTCATATAGGTGGAGGCATTGCTTTTCAGTCAGAGAGTCAATTAATACATACAATGGTGGGAACAGGACACCCTGAGCATTTAGGAGTCTTTTACCATCGATCAGCAGATAATGGAAAAAACTGGTCTGCACCCATTCAATTAGGTAATGAAAGCGCCTTGCATAGTGATCTAGCATCAGATGATAATCGAGTGATTGCAGTCTGGGATATGATGACAGCTGATGGCTTAGCCATATTTAGTGCGGAATCTAAAGATAAAGGATTAAGCTGGTCGGAAAGCAAAAGAATTTCTTCTGCAGGTTATAGAGCAACACATCCTAAAATTGTTGCCAGAGGTTCGGATTTTTTGGCGGTATGGACACAAAGTACTGATGGTAAATTACAGGCTTTAAAAGCTTATAAGTTATAAGGCCAAGAAATAAGAGTTCGTGCAGTTTTCACTGTACGAACTACTGTAAGTAGGTAACTATATTTATTCTAATATTTGGAAGTGAGGCTTTAGCCTCGCCTGAACTTTGCGAGGCTAAAGCCTCACTTCCAAAATATTTTAAATTGTTAGGATAATTTTAAACACTTACTTAGACGTACAAAATTAATTATCCTTACTAATCCGACTTGCTATAGGACCACTCTGGTTTTTATATTTAGCATTTTCACGTTTTCTATAAGGTCTATCAGCAGGACCAGACATTTTTTCAAAACTGATAGCACCAATCTGCATTCCAGGTCTAAGTGCTAGAGGTAGTTTTCCAGAGTTGAAAAATTCTAGAACAATATTGCCACTCCAGCCAGGGTCTATTCGGTGAGCAGTAACGTGAACCATAAGGCCAAGTCTTGCTAAGCTTGATCGACCATCAAGCCAACCAACAATATCATCTGGTAATGTCACAGATTCATGGGTAACGCCTAGAGCAAGCTCACCTGGGTGAAGAAAGAATTCATTTTCATCATTAACAATAATTTCATCACTCATGACTTTTTCAATGGCGTCATCAACATCTGACCGGCTGCCACTTAAGTCAATAAATGGAGTTGTATGAGAATTGAATGTACGAAACCTGTTACCAAGTCTAAGGTCTACACTTACACCGCTGATAGATTCTTCTGGTGGCTGTGGATCAACAGTTATATATCCATCTTTAAATGCTTGCAGGATATCTCTATCACAAAGTCTCATGTTATTTATTCTCTTAGGCTCTTTCAGAAGCGCTTATTTTATTAAGGGCTCATACGCTAAATTGAACTTATCCAGGTTTATTTACGTATAGCTGGATTTGACTAGTACAAAATAGTTAAAAATTTAACGTACCTTATCATATTGAGGGCCTAGCGAATATGAACATCTAGATGATTTTTAAGTAAATATTATTTAAAACTTGCAAAGCAAGACGACTGGTCGTATAGTTGTTTCATGCAAATTCAAACCAATAAACAAATTAAACGAGAAAAGTTACTGGACCAAGGTGTGAAAATGCTGATGGATCAGGGCTATCATGGCACAGGTTTAAAACAGATTTTAGATGTTGTGCAAATCCCAAAAGGTTCTTTTTATAATTATTTTGGTAGCAAGGAAAAGTTCGCGGCAGAAGCCATTACTCATTATATAGAACCCTTTATTGAGTTATTAACACAGAATCTTCAAACTCCTAATACTGATGGTTTAACAGCATTAAAAAATTATTATGCGGAGTTAATTACTGAGGTTGAAAAGTCAGGCTATAAAGGGGGCTGCTTACTCGGTAATATGATGGGCGAAGTGGGCGATACCAGTGAAGAATGTAGACAATCTTTATTAGCAACTATTGAACGTTATAATTTGTTACAAGAATCTGCTTTATTAAGTGGGCAGAAGCAAGGGTTAGTGCGAAAAGATCGCTCAGCAAAAAGTATGACTGATTTGCTTTTTAGTAGCTGGCAAGGCGCGCTTTTACAAATGAAAATAGAGAAGTCTGTCGAACCGTTGCAAGTTTGTTGGGACACCTTATTGGATGATTATTTTAAAGCTTAGCAGGTAGGAGGGGCCTTTGGCCGCGACCGAATCAAGATCAAGAGCATTCGCGGCCAAAGGCCCCTCCTACTATAGTTTTTAGGAATTAATTTATTACCATCCGAAAAAGGATGCTGTTTTTACGACCAATTTAAAAGACGACTGGTCATCTATTAAATAAGAGGAAAATTATGCCTAAATATATTATTGAAAGAGAAATTCCAGGTGCAGGTGATTTAACTGCCGATCAATTGCAACAAATTTCACAAAAATCGTGCTGTGTTTTAAAAGAAATGGGGCCTCAAATTCAATGGCTAGAAAGCTTTGTCACGGCAGATAAAGTGTACTGTACATATATTGCACCTGATGAAGCAGCCATTCGAACACATGCTGAAAAAGGTGAGTTTCCAGCTAATTCAATTGCCGAAATTAAAACAATAATCGATCCAACCACGGGGGAATAAAGTAAATTAATAGCAGCTTATAAAAATAATTAAGAGGGGAAGAGGAATGAATAATAAGTTTTTAAAAGCCTGTATTTTTAGCATTACTACGCTATTTATCACAGCACCCACGCAAGCCGATGAAACTTGCCAATCGCCTTATATGGCAAAAATAACAGGGCAAGAAGATTTTGTCTATGTCTGGACTTTGGGTATTGAAGGTATTGGAGATGAACAAGATAAATTAGTTACAGTCAGTGTTAATCCAAAATCAGCTACTTATGGAAAAGTAATTAATAGCCTTTCGGTTGGAGGTCGTAATGAGGCGCATCATTCTGGTTTTACCGATGATAGAAAATACTTATGGGCTGGCGGGTTAGATACCAATAAAATCTTTATCTTTGATGTACATAGTGATCCTGCAAAACCAACACTGACAAAAACAATTACAGATTTTGTCAGTAAAAGTGGTGGAGTTGTTGGTCCACATACAACTTATGCTTTACCTGGCCGAATGATGATTACAGGCTTATCTAATAATAAAGATCATGGTGGGCGTACAGGCTTAGTGGAGTACAGTAATAAAGGTGAATATATCACTACGCATTGGACTCCAACGGATAGTGATCTACAGGGCGCTGTTAAAACAGGGAAGATTGCTGATGGCTATGGTTATGATGTAAGAGTACTTCCAAGACGCAATGCCATGTTTACTTCATCCTTTACTGGGTGGTCAAATTACATGATGGACTTTGGTAAAATGCTGGGTGATTCTGCAGCCATGAAACAATTTGGAAGTACGGTTGTACAGTGGGATTTACATGCGCGTCAGCCTAAAAAAATATTTGATGTGCCTGGCGCGCCATTAGAAATTCGCTGTGCTTGGGGAGCAAATCATAATTACTGTTTTACCACCACAGCACTCACGTCTAAAATCTGGTTGATTTATGAAGATGAAAAAGGCCAGTGGCAGTCTAAAGCCGTGGCTGATATTGGCGATCCAAGCAAAATACCATTGCCTGTCGATATATCCATTCAAAGTGATGACAATATGTTATGGGTCAATACTTTTATGGATGGAAAAACACGTGCTTTTGATATTGCTGATCCTTTCAATCCAAAGCAGGTTTTTGAGAAAAAAATTGGAGCTCAAGTCAATATGGTTTCCTCCAGCTGGGATGGGAAAAGACTTTATTACAGCTCTTCCTTACTGGCCAATTGGGATAAAAAAGGTAAAGATAATGAGCAATATCTAAAATTGTTTACTTGGGATGGGCAAAAATTAACAGAACAGTTTTCTATTGATTTTATTAAACAAAAATTAGGACGCGCCCATCAAATGAGGTTTGGTGCTTATTCGCTTTATGCTTCGAGTCAACAAAATAACAAGCAGTTAAAGCAACTCGCATTAAAGTAATAAAACTTATGTAAGGTGGGCTTTTGACCTCCCCCCTTTGGAAAAGGAGGAGTGAGGAGGATTTTACAAAATAATGAGCTGTTATCTTTATGAAAAAAATATTGAGCTTTTTAATAACGGGGCTAATTTATAGCCCATTTATATGGGCTGATTCTTCCATATTAGCGCCTGGTTACAGTCCCTTAACATTCAAAGCCCCCCAAGCAGGTAGCTACACTTTACCTGTTATAGATTCAGCTGCCGATGGAATGGTGTTGAGTACAACAAAGCAAAGCCAAAATTTACATGATTTAATGGCTGATAAAGTTGTACTGCTGAGTTTTATTTATTCAACTTGTAGCGATGTAAATGGTTGTCCATTAGCAACGGGAGTATTTCACAAGATAAATAGACGGCTGCAACAAAATCCCGAGATCGCAAAAAAAATACGATTACTTACACTAAGCTTTAATCCCTTGCATGATACGCCTGAAGTTATGGCTCATTATGCTGAAGGATTTAAGAATGATTTAGTTGATTGGCGGTTTCTTACTACAGCATCAGAACAGAAGCTACAACCGATACTGGATCAATATCAACAAAACATACAAAAGATCTATGATGATAAAGGACAGTTTACTGGCACTTTCTCACATATATTACGTGTGTATTTAATTGATAGTAATAAACAAATACGAAATATTTATAGCGTATCTTTTTTACATGCAGATACCTTGATAAATGATGTAAAAACCTTGCTTAATGAAAAGCCCCACTCTCAAGTTTTACAGGAAATAGAAGGGAATAAGCAGCAAGTGCAAGTAACTTCATTAATTGAGCGACAAGGTGTAGAGGCTGATTTATACAGTATAAGCTGGAAGCCTCAATTAGGGTTACCGTTGGCACCTGAGCCAGAAGATAATCAAAACAATACACAAAAAATAACCTTAGGTAGAAAGCTATTTTATGACCGTCGATTGTCACTTAATAATACCTTTTCTTGTGCTATGTGCCATATACCCGAACAGGGCTTTAGCAGTAATGAAATGGCAACAGCAGTCGGTATTGAAGGACGAACAGTGCGACGCAATAGCCCTACTATTTATAATATCGCTTATGCAAAACTATTATTTCATGATGGCCGTGAGAATACCTTGGAGCAACAGGTTTGGGCGCCCTTCTTAGCGCATAATGAAATGGGTAATCCATCGATTGGATATGTAGTCGATAAAATAAAATCCTTAGCTGATTATAAAGGCCTATTTGAGCAAACCTTTTCTAAACCAGCCAATATGCTCACTATAGGTAAAGCTATAGCCAGCTATGAGCGCAGTTTAAATTCAGCCAACTCCCCTTTTGATCAATGGTATTTTGGAAAAAAATCAAAAGCAGTTAAGGCTGATGTAAAAAAAGGGTTTAAATTATTTACCGGTAAAGCAGGTTGTAGCGCATGTCATAGCATTGATAAGAATTATGCTTTATTTAGTGATGATCTATTACATAATACGGGGGTTGGTTATCTAGACTCTATGGGCGTATCAGCTGGAACTCAGAAAATACAAATTGCAGCTGATGTCTATATTGAAGTGGATAGTCAACAATTAGAATCAATTTCTGAAACCAAAGAAAATGACTTAGGGTTGTATGAAATTACTCAGAACCCAAAAGATCGTTGGAAATATAAAACCCCCTCTTTACGCAATATAAGTTTAACCGCGCCTTATATGCATAATGGTTCCTTATCAACATTAGAGGATGTTATTCGGTTTTATAATCAAGGCGGGGTAAGCAATGAGATGCTTGATCCATTAATTAAACCGTTAGATTTAACTGAAAATGAAATAACAGAGTTAGTAGCGTTTTTAAAGTCACTAACAGGTAGTAATATAAAAACTTTAGTGTCAGATGCCTATGCGGCACCTATAGGTGATATGTAAAAACGTAGCCTTGATGAAAGGAAGTGGAATCAAGGTTTTAAATATAAGACCCTTGATTCTGCCTTGCTGCATCAAGGCTACGGTTACGCGTTATGTGTTTTTAATAACAATATTAGGGAATTTACTACTGTAATCTTTACCTTTTAATGCCAGTTTTCCTGCCATTTTACGAGCAATAGATTTATAAATCTCAGTAGGGCGACCATCAGGGTCAGCAACAACAGTGGGTCTACCTGAATCCGCAAATTCACGAATTTTAATATCTAAAGGTAAAGAACCTAATAACTCAATATTATTTTTCTTAGCCATCGCTTCACCACCACCTTCACCAAAAATAGCTTCTTCATGACCACAGTTACTACAAATATGCATACTCATATTTTCAATCACACCCAGTACAGGCACGTTTACTTTTTCAAACATACCTAAGCCCCGTTGAGCATCAATCAAAGCAATATCTTGAGGTGTAGTCACAATCACAGCGCCTGTCACAGGGATTTGCTGAGAAAGCGTTAATTGAATATCACCAGTACCCGGTGGTAAATCAACGATTAAATAATCAATATTATCCCAGTTTGTATCCTTTAATAATTGCTGTAAGGCATTAGTTACCATAGGGCCACGCCAAATCATGGGTTGATCTTCTTCAATCAAATAACCAATAGAAATAGTTTGAACGCCAAATGAAACTTTAGGATTCATTCTTTTACCATCATCACTGGCAGGGTAACCGGATAAACCCAACATAGTAGGAATGCTTGGGCCGTATATATCCGCATCCAAAATACCAACCGTTGCACCTTCTGCGGCTAAAGCCAGAGCTAAATTAACAGAGGTTGTTGATTTACCTACGCCACCTTTACCCGAAGCCACAGCAATAATGTTTTTCACATTAGGGATAGGCTGTAGGCTTTGTTGTACCGAATGAGAAATGATATTAGAGGTTACATTGACCATAACACTGCCAACACCAGCAAGCCCTTGCATCTTCTCTTTTACCATAGCCTGTAAAGTGTCTAGATAACTTTTAGCTGGGTAGCCTAGTTCAACAGTAACGCTAACATTATTATCTTCAATCATAATGTTTTTAACAGATTTAGCAGTGATTAAATCTGTTTCAACATTGGGATCAATAAGTGTTTTAAGCAGATCTTCAACGGCTGCTTTGGTGATTTGTGTCATTTAAGACTCCGATATAAATAATAACCTAGTAATTAAGTAAGGATATAGTATCTGTTTATAAAATATCAAGCGAAAGGGGTATTTTATATCTTACGGGGATATAATATATAGGTTCATATTCTGTTTTTAACCACAAAGAGGTCAATTTCCCCATGGTTTTTACAAAGAAAATATTATTATCTTTTTTATTAGCAACTACTTTAGGGCTAACAGCAACATCGTCTAGTGCAGCAGGTAAAATTGAAAACCCAACAATGGAAGAAGTCACTTATGCCATTGAGACAACGGTAAAGCATGCAGAAGAAGCCCTTGCAGCTATTAAAGCAGGTGAGGATAAAGATGTTGTTTTAGAGTTTATTAAGGAAACTAAACAAATAGCAAAAGAAATTGAAGTGACTCGTCTGGGACCAAACAAAATGAAAGCCTCTTCACAAATGAAAAAAGCAAGGTTTGCTGTACGTAAAGGCGAGATGGAAAAGGCTGAAAAACACCTAGAAGCAGGTGTAAAGCATTACCATACACTTCGTGCAAGGTTTTATGAATTCTAAAGAAAATAGCTGACAACCAGATAGTACCTTGTGCTGAATAACTAGTTTCAGCTTAAAGCGGGTATTCAAAGAAGTAGTGGAAATTAGATTTTGGTTTACACTTGGGCATGCTGAACCCTATTCAGATCTACTTAGCTTGTGTTGCAACATGTTAATTCGTTTAGTGCTACTGGTTTTTATGGCGATTATTACTCTAAGGTAAAATTTAGAGTGCATGTTAAGTTGCCCTGAGACAATGATTTGTTAGAACTTGCTGTATTTTAAATCTTGACTAAAGTGATCCATTGGATTATATTTTAAGGTGTGCAAACAATAGTTGAATTACCAGAATATATACAAAGATCCTCTCGATTACTAAGTGAATCAGAGAAAAAAGGAATTATTAATTATTTGGCAAGTCATCCTCAGTCAGGTACCGTAATACAAGGCACTGGTGGAATTAGAAAATTTCGTTGGGCTACTGGAAATAAAGGAAAAAGCGGTGGTGTTCGTGTTATTTATTACTTCCACAACAAGTTGATTCCATTATTTTTACTAACGGTATTCGGAAAAAATGAGAAAAGTAATTTGTCTAAAGCTGAACGTAATGAGCTAGCTAAATTTGCTAATCTTCTATCTAAAAATTATGGTGAACCAAATGTCTGATTTTTTTAATAGCATTAAACAGGGGCTTTCTGAAGCCATTGAATTCTCAGAACAAAAATGCCCTAAAGCAATTGTTCATAAGTTTTCAGCAGTTGATGTAAAAGCAACTCGTTCTAATTTAAATATGAGCCAAACAGAGTTTGCTTCTGCTTTTGGTATTAGTGTTAGTACATTGAGGCATTGGGAAAGAGGAGATCGTAAACCTCAAGGCCCCGCCTTAGTATTATTAAATGTAGTCGCAAAAGAACCACAAGCTGTATTAAGTGCGCTTGCAGGATAACAGTTCTAACCAGCGCATCCACTGACCACAAAAAGCGTAAGGCCTTTCAATCGAGACTAAGTAGCCACGCAGCATTAATTTAACCTTTTAAGAAAATGCAACTTTATAGGTTATTCCGATATTAGAAAGCACCTGAAATAATTCTTGCTTAAGCGACTGATAAGTAATTGTTAAGCATTAAGTTAACAATCACTCCCCCCTTTCTACTATCTTCAATTAAGGCATGCCAGCCACAATTTCGGTAACGACCTAGCAAGAGGAATAAAGGTCTTTGGGGAAGGTTATAGGTTCGAGCAACTAGCACAGAGCTGTATTCATAACGTTTTATGCTATGAAAGAAATGTATCCGCTATAACTTCTAGGGATTAGCAAAACCTACTTGAGCTTTTTCATGAATCAATTGGGCAAGCGATGGCAATTTACATTCACCGCTGACTCTATCTCGAATATAATCATAAGTTCTCACGCC